>MDTG01066057.1_pt1 | contig 11048 bp, 10 predicted proteins | sample 811421 | NCBI WGS metagenome assembly MDTG01 (sample SAMN05326645, study PRJNA326480) | marine metagenome | isolation source: seawater | place: Pacific Ocean: South East | collected 2011 | reverse complement strand
GACCTACAACACCAACAGCATTTATTTTAGCTTTTCTTATTGCCAAATTTTTCATTAAACCAACAACTGTAGCAGATCCAGCCATATCGTAAGTCATGTCCTCCATAAATTTAGCTGGTTTTAAAGAGATGCCACCAGTATCAAAACAAACTCCTTTTCCTACAAAAGCACAGGGTTTTGAATTATTTTTTAAACCATTCCATTCCATCGTAACAAGGTATGAGCCTCTAATACTTCCCTGCCCGACTCCCAGTAAAGCATTCATTCCTAATTTTTTTAATTTTTTTTCATCATAAACATTTATTTTTAAACCAAATTTTTTAAGAGAATTTATTCTTTTTGCATATTCATCAGGATGTAAAATATTACCTGGCTCTGAAACAAGGTCTCTTGCGAAAAAGGTTCCATCTTCTAATGCTTTAAATCTTAATTGATTTTGTTTAGATATCTTATTCTTATTTCCAATAACATTGATAGATATAGTTTTTTTTTCTTTTTTGGATTTATAAATGTTAAATTCATAAGATTTTAATTTTAATCCATGTAAGAAATATCCAAGAAAATTTTCTATTCTACTATTTATTGTGTCAGAGTTTACATAATAATCATTTTTCTTGTCATAATCGATATATCTGTGAAATTTGGCTCCTAAACTCTCAATGTCTGATGTTTTGATATTTTTTTTTATAGAAACTAAAAAAATTGATTTTTTTGAATTGATCTCAAAAAAAAGTAAATTTTTTTTTAAATCGCTCGTTTTTAGTAAATCAGATATATATGAGAATTCAGCACTAGAGATAAGTCTTTTAAGACCATTTATATTGAAATTTTCATCAACAAATAAAACGACATTATTTGAGTCTTTTTTGTAACCGCTATTTTTATAATTAATTTGAACAGTCATAATTTTTTAAATACACTCTATACGTGTTGAATGGTATATATAAATTTAAAAATTGATTTCAATGAAAAAATTCATATTTAAAAAGCTATATTTAGATACCATTAACTTTTTTTTAACATCTTTGTTGATAATGAGCTTAATAGTATGGACCCTTCAAGCAGTAAATTACTTTGATTTTGTAACAGAAGATGGGCATGGATTAAGTGTTTATTTCTCTTATACATTATTAAATTTTCCTAAAATAATAAATCGAATCTTACCTTTTATCTTTTTTATATCTTTATTTTATATAATAATAAATTACGAACTTAAAAACGAACTTAATATTTTTTGGGTAAATGGAATAAGTAAAATTGAATTCTTAAATAGATTAATAATTTTTTCTATTTATCTTATGGTTTTTCAAATATTTTTAAGTAGTTTTGTATCCCCATTATCACAATATAAAGCTAGAGAATATTTAAAAAACTCTAACATTGATTTTTTTACATCATTAATTAAAGAAGGAAAATTTATTAGCATTGTAAAGAATATGACTATTTTCATTGATAAAGAAAATGAAGATGGTTCTTACAATGATATTTTTATTGAAGATTTAAGAAATAAAAGTTCAAAAATGATTTATGCAAAAGAAGGGGTTTTGATTAATGACGAAATAATTAAAAAATTTAAATTAACAAATGGAAGAGTTATTAATAATGAAGATTCAAATATAAATATTTTTGAATTTGATCAGATCGATTTTAATTTAGATGACTTGAGCTCTAGAACAATTACTGTGCCAAAAATTCAAGAAATAAATACTATTACCTTACTAAACTGTTTTGATTTAATACCGCAATATAAAAAATATGAAATAATTTCATATGACTGTAAAAAAATAATGCCAGAAGTAAAAAGAGAATTATTTAAAAGAATTTATAAACCAATTTTTATACCAATCATAACTTTAATTTGCTGTTTTTTAATTATTACCTCAAAAAATAAGATAAACTACAAAAAATATAATTTCATGATTTTCATTATAACTTTTTTACTAATAGTTTTTTCAGAAGCATCAATTAGATATATTGGATCATCTAAATACTTAACTACATTATGTTTGTCTTTTCCAATAATTATGTTTGTTGTATTTTATTTTGTATTTTATAGGGTCACTCGATATGTTTAAAGTTTATCAAAAATATTTAATAAATATTTTTATAACAAAGTTTTTATTTATTAGTTTAATTTTTTTTTCTCTGACGATTATTTTGAGTCTTCTTGAAGAACTTTCTTTTTTTAAAGACTATGAAATAAATTTTCTATACCCTTATTTTTTAACTTTGTTAAATGCTCCGATAACCCTTTTTGAAATTTTTCCATTTATTTTTCTTTTGACTACTCAATTTTTATTTTATGATTTGTTCAATACCGATGAATTAAATTTATTAAAAAAGAATGGTTTAAATAATTTAAAGATTATAAAAATTTTATTTTTTTTATCAATCTCAATAGGAATATTTAATATTCTAATTTTTTATAACATTTCCTCTATTCTTAAATTTCAATACGCAAATATTAAAAATGATTTATCTAACGACAATAAATATTTGGCTATGGTTACTGATAGTGGACTTTGGATCAAAGATGAAATTAATAACAAAAAATTTATTATCAAATCAAAATATATTAAAGGTAGTTTTTTGACAGAGACTATTATTAATGAATTTAATAATGATTTTGAATTATTAAGAACAATTCAGTCTCAAAAAGTAGATATTAAAAATAATGATTGGATAATATATCAACCTAAAATTACTGAAAAAAATATATCTAAAACAAATAAAGGGACCATAGTTTTATCGACAAATTTCAATGAGGAAAAAATAAATAATCTCTTTTCTAATATTTCGACCCTTAATTTAATTGAGCTTTTTAGTCAAAAAAAAGAATTTGATAAATTGGGATATTCATCTGATGAAATTGATATTTTCTTATTAAAACTTTTTACAACACCATTATTATATGGAATTTTAACAATTCTATCCTCAATAATTATGTTTAATTTTTCAAGAAATAAATCTCAATTGTTCCATGTTGTTCTTGGAATTTTAATGTCTGTAATAATTTATTATTTAATCTTTATTTTTAGCTCAATGGGGACAAATGGTAAACTTCCAGTGTATTTATCGATTTTTTTTCCATTAATGATTATATCACTCATATCAAGTATAGGCTTAGTTAATATAAATGATAAATAAACCATTAATCTTATTCATAATTTTTTTTAATTTCTGTAACTTTGCTGTTGCTGATACGTTTAAATTTGAAACAAAAAATCTAGAAATATTTAAAGAAGAAAATAAGATAATAGCAGGAAAAGGTAAGGCAACATCCTCTGATAATGATTTAGAAATAAATGCTGATAAATTTGAATATATAAAAAATTTGGAAATATTAAAATCTAATGGAAATGGAAAAGCTTTAAAAAAATCTAAAAATATAATTATTAAATTTGATGAAGCAATTTTTAATCAAAAAAAATACACTATTAATGCAAGCGGAAATATAGAGATTATACAAACAGATAAAAATTTTGTAATAGAAACTGAAAAAATTTTTTATGATCAATCAAATAATATAATTAATTCTTCAACAAAAACTATTTTAAAAGATAATTTTCAAAACATATATGTTGTTGATAGCTTTATATTCGAAATAAATAAAAATTTACTTAAAGTAATTAACCTTAAATTTGAAGATAAGGATAGAAACATTATTAAAACAAAACTTGCTTATATAAATACCCAATCCGGAAAATTATTTGGAAAAGATATTAATGTAGATTTCAACAATTCATCTTTTAATAATGAAAATGAACCAAGATTAAAAGCTAACAGTGTCAGTAACGATGAAAAAATTACAGAGTTTACAAAAGGTGTATTTACAACTTGTAAAAGACGCGATGATTGTCCTCCTTGGGAAATGTCTGCAGAAAAAATTCAACATGACAAAAAAAAGAAAATTATTAATTACAATAATGCATTTCTAAAAATTTATGATGTTCCTGTATTTTATTTTCCTAAATTTTTTCATCCAGATCCTACTGTAAAAAGACAATCAGGTTTTTTAATACCTACTATAAAAAGCTCAAATAATTCTGATAATTTTTTGAATACTCCATATTTTTTTGCAATCGCAGAAAATAGAGATGCTACTTTTTCTCCAAGATTCTATCCTGATGATAAAATTTTGTTACAAACTGAGTATAGACATGTTAATTTAAGAAGCAATCATATTGCTGACTTTAGTTATTTTACAGAAAAAAATAAAAGTTCAAAAGATCATTTTTTTTATCAATACGACAAAAAAATAGATATCGGTAATTTTGAGGACAATCAAATTAATTTAAAAATTCAACAAACCTCTAATGATACTTATTTAAAAACAGATAAATTAGAAAGTGAGCTTATAACTGATAATAACTTTTTAGAAAACTCTTTAGGGCTAGACCTATATTCTGATGACTTATCTATTAGTTTTAATGCAAGTGTTTATGAAGATTTAGATAAAAATGATCATGATAGATACGAGTACATATTACCTCAAATTGATTTAACAAAAAATATTGACAACAAAACAAATTTAAATGGAAATTTCACTTTTAAATCTCAAGCATTAATTCGAAACTATGATACCAATGTTTATGAAAGAACAAACATTAACGATCTTGTATTTAAATCTTATCCCAAGATAACATCAAATGGTTTTTATAATGGTTATGAATTTTTGATCAAAAATACTAATACCAGTAACAAAAATTCTACATACAAGAATCATGAAAATATTTATTTATCAAGTATTTTTCAATACAATTCCTCTTTACCTCTAATAAAAGAAAATGAAGATTATCAAAAGATTTTAAGACCTAAAATTTCAGTTAAAATAGCGCCACCTCACACAAAAGATAATAAAAATACCGAAACTAAAGTTGATCTAAGTAATATTTATTCAATAAACAGATTTACAGATACTACAACAGAAGGTGGCTTTTCTATTGCTTATGGAAGTGATTATTCTATTTTCAATAAAGAGGAATCTAACGAAATTTTAAATCTTAAATTTGCTAATAATTTGAGATTTGAGGAAAATGATAAATTATCAAGTTCTAATCAATTAGGTGAAAAAACTTCTAATTTTTTCAGTGAAATTATTTTTAATCCAAATGATTTTTTGACAACTAAATATACTAATTCGTTCAAAAATAATCTTGCAGACATAAGTTCTGAAAATTTAAATACTGAATTATCATTAAACAATTTTGTTACCAAGTTTGACTATCTTAATGAAAACAACACCTCTTCCAAAAATTCATATCTTACTAATGAGTCAATATTTTCAATAGATAAGTTTAATAGCTTGTCATTTTCTACAAGAAAAAATAAAACTACAGACTTAACCGAGTATTATAATTTTATGTATCAATACAAAAATGATTGTTTAACTACATCAATTGAGTACAATAAAGATTACTACAGTGATAGAGAGCTTAAACCAAGTGAGAGTATATTTTTTAAACTTACCATAATTCCATTTGGTGAAACGAGAAGTCCAGATCTTAAAAACTAATGACTAGAAATATAACTGTAATATTATTTTTAATCTTATCGTTTTTTTATAATAGTATATTAAAAGCTAATATATCTATTATAGCTACCGTAGATAATGAAATAATTACTAATTATGATATTAAAAAAGAAAGTGATTATCTTAAGATATTAAATCCAAATCTTTCTCAACTTAATAATGATCAAATTCTCAAATTAGCAAAAAATTCTCTAATTAATGAAATGATAAAAAAAAAAGAAATTGAAAAGTTTGTAAGCACTAAGAGTGAAAATTTATATGCAGATAGATATTTAAAAAATCTTTATTCAAAATTAAACTTTAATAATGAAGAAGAATTTAAGAATTTTTTGAAACAAAAAAATACTTTTTCATTAGATGAAATTAAAGAAAAAATTAAAGTAGAACTATTCTGGAACGAACTAATTTTTACAAGATATAAAGATCTAGTAAAAATAGATAAAAAAAGCATTACTCAAAAAGTTGATAATTTAGATAATAATAAAAAAATTGAGTATTTACTTTCAGAAATTTCTTTTGTTAAAAAAAAAAATTTATCAATAGAAAATTTAATTAATGAAATTCAAATGAGTATTAATGAAATAGGTTTTAATAATACAGCAAATATTTATAGTATTTCTGACAGTTCTAAATTTGGTGGTAAGTTAGGCTGGATAAATGAAAATAGTCTTTCAAAACCTGTTTTAGAAAATTTAAAATTATTAAAAGAAGGAGAACACACAAAAATTATAAAATTAAATAATAATTATTTGATAATTAAAGTTGAGAAAGTAAGAGTGAATGAAGTAAAGATTGATAAAAAACGTGAGATTGAAAAATTGATACAAATAGAGTCTAACAAACAATTAAATAAATTTTCAAAAATTTATTTTGATAAATCAAAAATAAATTATTCAATTAATGAAAAATAAACCAATAGTTTTAGTAGCTGGAGAACCATTCAGTATCTTTTTTGAAATTTTTTTTAAATCATTAAAAACTACTAATTATAAAAGTCCTTTAGTTTTAATTGGATGTGAAAAATTATTATTGAAACAAATGAAAGATAATAAATTTAAGAAACCTATAAAAAAATTGAAAATTAATAAATTAAATAATTTATATATTAATAATAAATCAATTAATCTTATTGATGTAAGATTAAAAAATTTGTCTCATAAAAAATATAAAAATGAATTTACAAGAGAATACATTAAAAAATCCTTTGATATAGCTTTCCATTTAATTAAGAGTAAATTTACTCATAAATTGATTAATGGACCAATAAACAAAAAATCTTTTTTAAATAAAAAATTTTATGGAGTTACAGAGTATATCTCTAGTAACTTTAATAAAGATAAAGTTGGTATGTTAATTTATAACAAAAGACTATCTGTTTGTCCTCTTACAACACATTTACCAATTAAACTTGTGGCTAAAAATATAACAAAAAAATTAATAGAGAAAAAAATTGAGATTATTGACACTTTTTTCAAAAAAAATTTAAATATTAGCCCTAAAATTGCAGTAACAGGAATGAATCCACATTGTGAGTCAATCTTAAAATATAATGAAGATGATCAAATTGTATATTCGGCAATAAAAGCAAAGTTTAAAAAAGGAATTAATGTTAAAGGTCCATATCCAGCCGATACATTATTTTTGAGTGAAAATAGAAAAAGATTTAATGTTATTCTAGGTATGTACCATGATCAAGTTTTGGGTCCTTTTAAAACTTTATTTGAATACGATGCAATTAATATAACCATGGGATTACCTTTTTTAAGAGTGTCTCCTGATCATGGGCCTAATCAAAAAATGGTAGGAAAAAATAAATCTAACCCTCAAAGTCTCATTAAAGCTCTAAAATTTTTAGATAATAAGTGATAAAAGCAAAAAAAAGTTTAGGACAAAATTTTTTAATAGATTTAAATGTAATAAAGAAAATTCTAAATATCATAGAAATTAAAAATAGAAATATTTTGGAAATTGGTCCTGGTACTGGAAACCTAACATCTAAAATTTTAGAACAAAAACCAAAAAAAATAATTGTAATTGAAAAAGATGATGATTTAGTAAAATTGTTAACTGATAATTTTGGTTCTAAAATTAAAATTATTAATCAAGATATACTAAAGATTAATGAAAATTTTATATCTGATACGAAATTAACAGTCTTTGGAAATCTTCCATATAATATTTCAACTGAAATTTTGTGTAAATGGATATTAAACATAAATGATCAAAATATATGGTTTGATTATTTAATATTAATGTTTCAAAAAGAAGTCGCAGATAGAATTGTTGCGTTATCTAATTCCAAAAATTATGGGAGATTGTCAATCTTATCTAATTGGAAGTTGGATATTAAAAAAATTTGTGATGTAAAACCATCAAGTTTTTCCCCAAGACCTAAAATCGAAAGTAGTATTTTGTTTTTTAAACCAAAAAAAAATTTTATAAAAATTAATAATCCAAAAAATTTAGAAAAAGTTTCTAGAGTTTTTTTTATGCATAGAAGAAAAATGATTAAAAAACCTTACAATCAGTTGTTTAATGGCAACTCAGAAATTTATAATAATCTTGGAATAAAATTAAATCTAAGACCACAGAATATTGATTTAGAGACTTATTTAAAACTGACTTTAGAATACGAAAAATTAAGAGATTAATTTTTCAACATGATTTCTAATATACTCAGAGTCATAATCTTTTGATCCATTTGTAATTTTAGCTTTAATCAAATTACTAATCTTTTTATAACACGAATCTAAATTATCATTAATCACTACAAAGTCATAATTAATCCAATGAAGAACATCTCTTTCAAATTGTTCCATTCTTTCCTCGACAATCAATTTATCTTTCATATCTCGATTAGATAATCGTTCAAATAAAATTTTCTTACTAGGCGGTAAAATAAAAAATGAAATTAGTTTATAGTCTAAGTTTTTATTTTTTATCTGGTCTGCTCCTTGCCAATCAATATCAAAAAGCACATTTTTACCTTTATTCAGTTTATCGATAACTGGTGTTCTTGAAGTACCATAATAATTTTTAAAAACTTTTGCATACTCTAAAAACTCCTGATTATTAATTAATCTTTTAAACTCATTATCATTTACAAAATAATAATCTTTGTTTGGAGTTTCATTATTGCGAGGCTGTCTTGTAGTGTGAGATATAGAAACCTCAAAATTTTCTTTTTGAGAAAGAAGATTCACCAAAGTAGTTTTACCTGCTCCTGACGGAGAGGATAAAATAACCATAATCCCATCATTTTCAGTGGGCATTAAAATTAATTAGTTAGCTTTGCCTTCAATGAATTTAACTGCATCACCTACTGTTAAAATCTTTTCAGCTTCACTGTCTGAAATTTCTGAACCAAATTCTTCTTCGAAAGCCATTACTAATTCTACAGTGTCTAAACTATCTGCACCTAAATCATCTATAAAACTTGAGTCTTCCGTTACTTTAGCCTCATCAATTCCTAAGTGGTCTGCTACTATTTTTTTAACTTTGCTTGAAACATCTTCTGACATATTGATCCTTTTTTGTTTTAAAATCGTTAATAGTTTAATTACTTAGATTGTCAAGCCATATACATCCCCCCATTAACATGTATTGTTTCACCATTAATATAATCAGATTGGTTTGAGGCTAAAAAAAGAACAGCGTTAGCAATGTCTTCTGGCGCACCTAATCTTGCTGAAGGTATTTTAGATATAATAACCTCTTTAAATTTATCATCTATTTTATCAGTCATAGCAGTTTTAATAAATCCAGGTGAAATACAATTAACATTTATATTCTTTTTTGCATATTCAATTGCCAGGCTTTTTGACATGGCAACAATTCCAGCTTTTGACGCCGTATAATTTGCTTGACCAAGATTTCCTGTATGACCTACTACAGAAGTGATATTAATAATTTTACCCTTTTTATTTTTTAGCATTTTTTTTATTCCGAATTTACTCATTAAAAAAGTTGAAGTTAAATTTATATCAATAACCTTTTTCCATTCATCTATACTCATTCTTATTGCCAGATTGTCTTGAGTGATACCAGCATTGTTAACAATACAATCAAGTCCTCCAAGTAAATTTGATGCATTTTCAATAAATTCTTCAATCTTATCATTTTGTGAAATATCAAACTTTAAAAATTTAATATTTGTAAATTTTTTTTTGAGCTCCTCAAGTTTTTCTATCTTGGTTCCTGTAGCCATTATATTTGCTCCACATTCGTTTAATTTTTCAATTATAGAATTCCCTATTCCACCTGAGGCTCCTGTTACGATAATATTTTTGTTTTCTAAGTTTTTCATAATTTTATATTTTTTATATCCTCTTCATTATTTATTGAACTGACCATAACCTCTTTATTAATTCTTTTAATCAATCCTGATAAAACTTTTCCTGGTCCAATTTCAATAAATTGATTAACATTTTTATCAGTCATTTTTATCACACTTTCTCTCCATCTTACTCTATTTTCAATTTGCTGAACTAATAAATCTTTTAATTCATCTGCATTAAAAATTTCATCGGCAGTTATATTTGAAATTAAAACATTTTTCCCTTTTTTAAATTGAAGCTTAGAGAGTTCTTCCTTCATTATTTTTGTGGCTTTGCTCATCAGACTACAATGAAAAGGAGCGCTCACAGGAAGTTTTAAATTCTTAATTTTATTATTTTTCAAAACTGAAATTAGTTTAATTAAATCTTCAATTTTTCCACTTAATACGATTTGACCCTCAGAATTATCATTTGCAATCTCTACTAAAAAATTATTTCTATTTTCCTCTAGAATTTTTTCTATACTTTCAATAGAGGAGCCTAAAACTGCCAACATTCCGCCCTCTCCTTTTGGTACTGAATTTTGCATGGCCTCACCTCTTATTTTTAAAATCTTAATTGAATCCTGAAAATTGAGATAGTCTGCACAAGCAATAGCTGTGTATTCACCTAAAGAATGTCCAGCAAAATATTTTGCTTTATTAAGGTCAATATTAAATTCATTCTTAATAACTTGAAATATAGAGTAGCTAATTAAAAAAATTGCTGGTTGAGTATTTAAAGTTAAATCCAATTCCTCTTTAGGACCATCTAAAATAATCTTTGATAAATGTGTCCCAAGAACATCATCAGCTTCTTTAAAAAGTTTTTTGACAAGATCAAATTTATCATAAAAATTTTTTCCCATGCCTACAATCTGTGAACCCTGGCCTGGAAAAATTACTGAAAACATATAGAAAACTATTTAATATTGTCCATTTTACTGTTGTAATTGAAGACTTATAATAGTATATCCTCACGTTTTATAAAAGAATTTAAATGAATTTATACGAACATACAATTATAGCCAGACAAGACACTTCTCCTAGTGAACTTAAACAATTGACTGAAAAGTACTCTAAAATTGTTGAAAAAAATGAGGGTGAGGTTGTTAAAACTGAAAATTGGGGATTGCTAAATCTTGCTTACTTAATAAGAAAAAATAAAAAAGGAAGCTATATTCATTTCAAAATAAAAGG
>MDTG01051089.1_pt1 | contig 11048 bp, 11 predicted proteins | sample 811421 | NCBI WGS metagenome assembly MDTG01 (sample SAMN05326645, study PRJNA326480) | marine metagenome | isolation source: seawater | place: Pacific Ocean: South East | collected 2011 | reverse complement strand
CTCGGCGATGCGGTCGTCGAGATCGCTGATCGAGGCGATCTTCTGCTGTCCCGCCTCGGTGATCAGGTCACCGGCGCGCAGACCCTTTTCATAGGCCTCCGACAACTCGTCCACATCCGTCACGACAAGCCCGGTCGTGTCGCTGTCGAGCTCCAACTGGGCGCGCAACTCGTCATCAAGCGGCTGGATGGTCAGGCCGAAGATGTCCTTTTGCTGCGGTTCCGCCTGCGAATCCTCGCCGAGCTGTGCCACCGGGATCGCGTTCTCGGCCTCTTCGCGGCGGCCAAGCGTGACCTTGAGCGTCGTGGTCTTGCCGTCGCGGAATACGACCACGCGCACGGTCTTGCCCACGGCGGTGTTGCCGACCTGCCGCACGAGGCTGCGGGTGTCCTCGACCTCCTTGCCGTCAAAGGAGGTGATCACGTCCCCGGCCAGCATGCCGGCCTCGGCGGCGGGGCCTTCGGGGACATCGGTCACGAGCGCGCCGGATGCCTTTTCGAGCCCCATCGCCTCGGCCACGTCATCGGTCACGTCCTGAATGCGCACACCGAGCCATCCGCGCCGTGTCTCGCCATATTCCTGGAGCTGATCGACCACCCGCTTGACCACGTTCGAGGCCATCGAGAAGCCGATGCCGATGGAGCCACCGGTCGGGCTGAGAATGGCGGTGTTGACCCCCACCACCTCGCCGTCGAGATTGAAAAGCGGGCCGCCCGAGTTGCCCCGGTTGATGGCCGCGTCGGTCTGGATGTAGTCGTCATACGTGCCCGAGAGCGCGCGGTTGCGGGCCGAGACGATGCCCGCCGAGAGCGAGAAGCCCTGACCGAGCGGGTTACCCATGGCGAGCACCCAGTCGCCGACGCGCGCGGTGTCGCTGTCACCGAAATTGACGAAGGGCAGCGGCTTGTCGGCCTTGACCTTCAAGAGCGCGATATCGGTCTTGGGATCGGTGCCGACCACCTCTGCCGCCAAAGTCTCGCCAGAGAAGAACTCGATGCTGATTTCGTCGGCGGCTTCGATGACGTGGTTGTTGGTCACGACGAAGCCGTCCTCGGAAATGACGAAGCCCGAGCCGAGCGCCGAGGAGCGGCGCGGGCGATCGCCTTCGCCCATGCGGTCGCGGAATTGCTCGAAGAAGTCCTCGAAGGGCGAGCCTTCGGGCACCATCGGCGAGGGGCCGGTGCCGCGCTCGACCACGGTCGAGGTGGTGATGTTGACGACCGAGGGGCTGACCTTGTCAGCGAGGTCGGCAAAGCTTTCGGGGCGCGCCTGCGCGGCGATGGCCTGTGCCAGAAGCAGGCCCAGAGTGAGGGCCATCAGCCATAGCGCCCGCAGCGGTGTCGCCCGGGATCGTGTGTCGGATATCATCGGGAGGTTCACGCCAATATCTCCTTTGGTTCTTGTCGCACGGGGCACGGCATGCGCGCCACCTTTGGAAACAGATGTAGGTGCGCCGATCCGGATCGCAAAGGGCGTAACGCCATGTCACGTTCATGTGACCGCTTTGACGCGCGGAAATCAAGCACTGCCGGGCGCCAAAGTTCATCGCAGGCCGCGCCGGGCCACGTCCTGCGCCAGATCGCGTACCAGACGCGCCCGGGCTGCGGCCAGATCGGCGGGGGTCCGCTCACCGGCGATGGGCGTGGTCAGATCGAACAGGCGCGCGCGGTCGCGGCCCTCTTCGGAGGCGACGAAATACTGACCCGAGAACCGGAATGTGCCGTCGGCGCGCGCCAGCATGTCCTCGACGCGAATCTCCACCTCTGCCGCCGCCGGATCGAGAAACGGCCATGGCTCGGAGGCGACGCGTGCTCCGGTGATTTCGGAGAGGTGCCGCGTCAGTTCCAGCGTCATCGCGCGGCTTGGGTCGTCGGCCCACAAGAGCCCGCCATTGTCGCGCAGGCGGCCGGTCTCGTCGGCGGTGAAAATCGCCTCGCCTGCTGCATAGGTCGGCAGCGAGACGTTGCGCAGGGCAACCGTGGCATAGGCGATGCGCTGCTTTTCCGTGGCTTGCGCGCGGGGCACGGCGATACGCTCTTCGGGGACCGAGGCGCAGGCGGCCAGCAGGGGCAGGGCGGCGAGGCAGATGATGGAGAGGGATTTGAACATGGCTCAGCGTCCTCGGATCAGGGAACTTGGGTTGCGTTCGAGCGCGCGGGCGAGCGAGGCGACGGCCTTGGCGGCGGCCTCGACCTCGCGCAGGGCGGCGCGGGCGTCGCGCCCGACCCCGCCCTGTGCCTGATAGCCTTCGAGCGTGGTATTGGCGCGGGCCAGCACGCCGCGCGCCTCGGCGATGAGGCCGGGCAGGTCGCCGCCCGCCTCGGCGAAAGTGTCGGCGGCGCTGCGGGCCGAATCGAGCGCGGCGACGGCATTGTCCACGACGCCGCCCGCGCGCAATTCTTCCAGCACGAGGGCCAGTTCGCGAAGCGTGGCATTGAGCTGGCCGGGCAGGGCGCGGGTATCGTCCTGATCGATCAGGCGTTCGGCACTGGCCAGCAGCGCCGAGAGATCGGCGGCCAGCACGTCGAGTTCGACCGCGCCCGCGCGCGCGGCGACCGTATCCAGCCGCGCGACCAGTTGCGGGATGCCCTCGGTCGCGCTGCCGACGCTGCGCGCGGCCTCTGCCGCGTCATCCAGCAAGGTGGAGATGCGGGCCGCGAGCGCCTGCTCGTTGATCTGCGCGATCAGGGTTTCCAATTCGGCCAGCGTGGTGTCGAGCCGCGCGGGCAGGGCCTGCGCCTCGGTCAGCAGCGCGTTGACATTGCCGGGCACGGCGCGGGTGTCGTCGCTGGCGATCAGCGTGTTGGCGTTCTGCATGAGGGTGATGGCCTGTGCCATCACCTCCTCGACGGGCAGGGCGTTGATCCGCTCGAACACGCCTTCGGCGGTGGCCGAGACATCGGCGATCTCGCTGTCGGTGGTGGGCAGGACCGGGGGCGCGCCTTCGGTCTCGGTGATCTGCGCCTCGGGGGCATCGGGCACCTCGATCAGTTCGACCTTGAGCCCGCCGGTGAGGATCGACGCGGTGGTCAGCCGCGCGCGCAGCCCCTCGGCGACCCGTTCGCGCAGGAACTCGAGCGCGTTCTCGGTGCCATTCTCGCCATCGAGGCCAAGCCGACCGGGGCGGATCGCCAAGGTGACGGCCAGGCGCACCTTGCCATCGCCGAACCGCGCCTCGTCGACCAACCCGTTGAGCGCCTCGACCTCGCCGATGCGCAGCCCGTTCAACTCTACCGGCGCGCCGGTGGAGAGGCCGGTGATATTCTCTTCAAACAGCACCGAAAGCGTCAGCGTTTCGCCGTCATTGCCGGAAAAGATACTGGCCTGCGCCTCTGACTCCTCGGCAAAGACGGTGAAGCGCGCGCCGGGTTCGACGGCGGTGCCACCTGACAGCATCGTATCGAACGTGATGCCGCCCGAGACCAGCGAGGCGATGGAAGAGAAATCGACCGCAGCCCCGCCGGGCCCGAAGGAAAACGAGAACCCCGAGGCATCCCAGAACCGCGTCGCGCTGTTGATCAGCCGGTCATGCGGGGCGTAGATCACCGCCTCGGCCTCGGCGGTGCTGTCCTCTGAGATCACCGGTTTGCCGATGCGGCCCACCTCGATCCCGCGATAGAGGATCGGGGCGTTCTCGGTCAGGGCCGCCCCGCCCGAGGCGCGCAATGTCAGCCGCAATCCGGGATCGCCCAGGCGTTCCAGCGGGGCATCGGCCAAGCCGTCGAAGCGGGTGGCCGCCGGGCCCGGCTCGGTATCCCAGAGCCCTTCGATGAAGACGCCCGACAGCACGGTGTCGAGTCCCGAGACGCCCTGCGTCGTCACCTGCGGGCGCACCACCCAGAAGCGCGCATCGCTGTCCACGTAAGGTGCCACGCCCTGATCCAGCCGCACCTTGACCAGCACCTGCCCGAGACCCTGGGCAAAGCCCACCTCCTCGACCAGCCCGACCTTGACGTCGCGATAGCGCAACTCGGTGCTGCCCGCGCGCACGCCGCTGGCATTCTCGAACCCGATCTCGATCAGCGGGCCGCGATCCGCATAGTTTCGCCAGGCGATGGCCAGTACCACCAGAAGCGCCACGAGCGGCACGATCCAGACGATCGACAGCCGCTGCCAGAGCGGGCGGCTGGCGGGCGCGACGGGGGCCTCGGGCGGGGGCGGGGTGTGGTCACTCACGCGATACCTTTCTTCGGGTTGCGGGCGGGACGCGCGCCCTCGGCGCTGTCCCAGATCAGGCGGCTGTCGAAGCTTTGCGCCGACAGCATGGTGAATATGACAGATAGCGCGAAAAACAGGCTGGCCCGCCCCGGGGTGATCGAGGCCAGCGCCTGAAGCTGCACCAGCGAGGAGAGGATCGCGACCACGAAGACGTCGATCATCGACCAGCGCCCGATATATTCGACCACCTCGTAGAGCCGGTGCCGCCACGTCTCGGAGATCTGCGGCCCGTGCCGGACCCCGATGGCGAGCCCGGCAAGCACGACGAATTTGCCCACCGGGATCAGGACGCTGGCGATCAGGATGATCGCCGCCACCCCCCAGTTGCCATGCCGCGCCAGATCGACCGCGCCGCCGACGATGGTGTCGCTCTGCGTGCTGACCAGGGTGCGGGTTTCCAGCATCGGATAGAGATTGGCCGGGATATAGCAGCCCAGCCCCACCAGCCACCAGGCCCAGACCTTTTGCAGCGACATCGCATCGCGCGACTGCAACCGGCTGCCGCAGCGCGGACAGCGCGCGGTGCCTGCGGGCGCGGGGCGGGTGCAGCGGGTACAGCCCACAAGCCCCTGCTCGCGCGCGGTTTTCACTCCTTCAGGGAGGTCCATATCGAATACCTGCACATCAATCGGTCTGTCGCCACCACGACCACAACGAGCACGGCGAAGAGCCAGGCGGCGGGGCCAAAGAACACCTCGGCCAGATCGCTGAGCTTGACAAGGGCCACGGCGCAGCCGAGCGCAAAAATCTCGGCCATCGACCACGGCAAAAGCTCCTCGGAGAAGCGGAAGGCGGCCTTGGCATGCGGCGCGGGCGGGCGGTCGCGGATGATCGGGGCGAGCACGTAGATCAGCAGGATCAGCCGCAGCGCCGGGATGATCACGATAAACAGGAGCACCGCCACGGCCAGCCCCGACAGCAAGCCCGAAAAGGCAAAGGCGGTATCGAGCACCGAGGCCTCGTGCCGGACCCCGCCCGCGCCGATGGCGAGAAAGGGAAACACCGTCGCCGCCGAAATCAGGATCAGCACGGTGAGGGCGAGCGCGATCAGTTGCTTGCCCGCCTTGCGCCGGGGCGCGATCAGCACGGTATGACAGCGCGCGCAATAGGCCCGTTCGCGCGCGGCCACGGTGGGCGCGCGGTAGACCAGATCGCAGGTCGGGCAGACGATCAGATCGTCCAGGTCATCCATGGCGCGGCGCATTGGTCCCTTTCATCCGGGTGGCGGGCCTGTCCCGGCAAGCGTCAAGAGTGGGGGAAGCGCGGGCGGAACTCAACCCCCGGTCCCCGCAGGCGTGCCACCCTGTCGTCCGTTGCGATTGGGTTGTCTTGGGGCAGGAGTGAATTCATCCACAACATATTGCAGGTTTCCCCAACAATTTGCTTTACAGGGCATCAGAATGCCCGCACCATATCTTGTATGGGCGGTGGGAATGGCCCCCGCCCGTAGAGCAGGCACCTAGCATTGGGGGTGCGTAGCCATCCCCCGCGCTACAGCAAATGAGGCGGCGCCATGGCACTTTCCGAAAGCTTCTTTCAAGAAGATCTCCATCCCATTGATATCGTTGAGCATATCGCTGAGCATCATGACTGGGATTTCGACCGGATCGGCGACGATCAGATCGCCATGGCAGTCGAGGGCCAATGGCGCACCTATTCGCTGACCCTCGCCTGGTCGCACCATGACGAGACGCTACGCCTCGTGTGCACCTTTGACATGGAGCCGCCCGATGGAAAGCTGCCTGCGCTTTATGAAATCCTGAATGAAATCAATGACCAGTGCTGGTCGGGCGCGTTCACCTGGTGGGGTGAGCAAAAGCTGATGGTCTATCGCTACGGCCTTGTGATGGCGGGATCGCAGGCCCCGTCGCCCGAGCAGATCGACACCCTGCTGAGCGCCGCGGTGCTGAGCGCCGAGCGCTATTACCCGGCGTTTCAACTGGCGATCTGGGGCGATCAGACTCCGCAAGAGGCGATGCAAGTCGCCATTGCAGAGGCCTACGGGCGCGCGTAACACTGACCCCCGCGAAGAGGTGTAATCAGCGCGGGGGATCATCATGACCATGGATCACGTGGCCGAAAACGGCCTTGTTCTGCTGGGTTGCGGCAAGATGGGCAGCGCCATGTTGCAGGGCTGGCTGGCGGATGGATTGCCACCCGCCTCGGTCTGGGTGATCGACCCGAACCCGTCGGACTGGCTGCGCGGCACCGGCGTGAACATCAACGCGGATCTGCCTGCCGTGCCTGCCATCGTGCTGGTCGCGGTCAAGCCGCAGATGATGGGCGACGCCCTGCCGGTGATGCGCGACAGGGGCAATGGCGCGACGCTTTTCGTCTCGGTCGCGGCGGGCACGCCGATTTCCGCGTTTGAAGCGGCGCTTGGGGGGCAGACCCCGATCGTGCGGGCGATGCCCAATACCCCTGCCGCCGTGGGGCGTGGGATCACCGCGATCATCGGCAATGCCCATGCGAGCCTTGCGCAACTCGATCTGGCCGACATGCTGTTGCAGGCGGTCGGTCAGGTGGTGCGGCTGGAGGATGAGGGGCAGATGGACGCGGTCACAGGGCTGTCGGGCTCTGGCCCGGCTTACGTGTTTCACATGATCGAGTGCATGGCCAAGGCGGGCGAGGCGCAGGGGCTGGCCCCGGCGCTCGCCATGCAACTGGCGCAGGCGACGGTTGCGGGGGCGGGCGCGCTGGCCGAGGCGGCGGACGAGACGCCCGCGGAGTTGCGCCGCAATGTCACGAGCCCCAACGGCACCACGCAGGCGGGGCTGGAGGTGCTGATGGACGAGGACACCGGCCTGCCGCCGCTGATGTCGCGCACGGTCAAGGCTGCTGCGGACCGTTCGCGGGAGTTGCGCAATGGCTGAGATCACGTTCGACGACTTTCTGAAGATCGATATCCGGGTCGGGCGTGTCACCCGTGCCGAGCCCTACCCGGAGGCGCGCAAGCCCGCGATCAAGCTCTGGGTGGATTTCGGCCCCGACATTGGTGAGAAGAAATCGAGCGCGCAGATCACCGCGCACTATCAGCCCGAGGCGCTGATCGGCCAACAGGTGCTGGCGGTGGTCAATTTCCCGCCCCGGCAGATCGGCAAGTTTCTGTCCGAAGTGCTGGTTCTGGGGCTGAGCGATAGCAAGGGCGATATCGTTCTGATACGCCCTGACATGGACGTTCCCATCGGAGAGAGACTGCATTGAAACGGATCCTGATCACCCGGCCCATGCCCGCCCGCGTGGCCGAGGCCGCACGCGCCCATTTCGACGTGGAGATGCGCGACGACAACACGCCCCTGAAGCCCGGGCAGATGCGCGGGGCGCTGGCGCTTTACGACGGTATCCTGCCCACTCTTGGCGACATGTTCGGGGCGGATGTGTTCGCCGACGCCGAGGGCAGCCGCTGTCGCATTCTGGCGAATTTCGGGGTCGGCTATAACCATATCGACGCCGAGGCCGCGCGGCAGGTGGGCATTGCCGTCACCAACACGCCCGGCGCCGTGACCGATGCGACCGCCGATATCGCGATGACGCTGATCCTGATGAGCGCGCGCCGCGCGGGCGAGGGCGAGCGGCTGGTGCGGGCGGGCAAATGGCCGGGCTGGAACCCGACGCAGATGCTGGGCCTGCATGTTACGGCCAAGACCGTTGGCATCATCGGCATGGGCCGCATCGGGCAGGCCATCGCGCGGCGCTGTCATTTCGGCTTTGGCATGGAGGTTGTCTATTACAACCGCTCTGACAAGCAGGTGGAGTTCGAGGCGCGGCAACTGCCGCGGATCGAGGACGTGGCCGCCGAGGCCGATATCGTCGTCACCGCCGTGCCGGGCGGGGCCGAGACCAGGCATATCGTCAATGCCGAGGTGCTGGCCGCGATGAAGCCGACGGGACATTTCGTCAATATCGCGCGCGGTGATGTGGTGGATGAGGCGGCGCTGATCGCGGCGCTGCAGGAGGGGCGCATCGCGGGCGCCGGGCTCGATGTCTACGAGCGCGAGCCGGAGGTGCCGGACGCGCTCAAGGCGATGGAGAACGTGACACTGCTGCCGCATCTGGGCACGGCTGCGCTGGAGGTGCGCGAGGCCATGGGGTTGATGGCGGTGGAGAACCTGCGCGCGTTCTTTGACGGCGAGACCCCGCCCAATCAGGTGAACTGAGCCGCGCCCCTTGGGTTTTGAGTATTTTTGCCAAGAAGAAACCCCGGTTGCCCGGTTTTGCGCGACGTTGCGCTTGACCTTCGGGATGCCCTGCGGTGATCTGGCCGGAACCTTGAGGAGTGCGATATGATGCAGCCCGCGATAACGGGATCGGGTGTTTTCACGCCCGCCGACGTAATCAGCAACGAGGAACTGGTCGAGGCCTTCAACGCCTATGCCGAGCGTTTCAACGCGGCCCATGCCGACGCGATCGCGGCGGGCGATGTCGAGGCCAAGGGTCTGTCCTCGCCGGAGTTCATTCACAACGCATCTGGGATCGAGCGGCGGCACGTGATGGACAAGAGCGGCGTGCTTGATCCGGAGGTGATGCATCCGCATCTGCGTCAGCGCAGCGATGACGAGCCGGGGATCATGGCGGAAATGGCGCTTGATGCCTGTGGCAAGGCATTGGCGCAGGCGGGGCGCGCGGGGGCGGAGATCGACCTGATCATCTGCGCGGCCTCGAACCACGAGCGGCCCTATCCGGCGATTGCCATCGAGATACAGGAGTTGCTGGGCGCGGGCGGCTTTGCGTTCGACATGAACGTCGCCTGTTCCTCGGCCACGTTCGGGATTCAGGCCGCCGCCGACATGATCCGCGCGGGCAGTGCGCGGCGGGCCATCGTGGTCAACCCCGAGATCTGCTCGGGGCATCTGGAATGGCGCGACCGGGATTGTCATTTCATCTTCGGCGATGTCTGCACCGCCGTGGTGATCGAGGCGGCAGAGGAGGCCAAGGGCGCGCATTTCCTCATTCATTCGACGCGCTGTGCGACGAAATTCTCGAACAACATCCGCAACAATAACGGCTTTCTGCGGCGCACGCGTCCGGATGGGATGGCCGACCGGCGCGACATGCAGTTCATGCAGGAGGGGCGCAAGGTCTTCAAGGAGGTGCTGCCGATGGTCTCGGCGCATATTCTGGAGCATCTGGAGGGCGAAGGGGTCAAGGCCGACGACCTGCGCCGCCTGTGGCTGCATCAGGCCAACAAGACGATGAACGATTTCATCGGGCGCAAGGTGATGGGGCGTGTGCCCGAGGTGGGCGAGCAGCCGAATATCCTTCAGGACTATGCCAATACCTCCTCTGCCGGGTCGATCATCGCGTTTTCGCAGTACTCGGGCGATCTCGAACCCGGCGACAGGGGGCTGATCTGTTCGTTTGGGGCGGGGTATTCGGTGGGCTCGGTTTTGCTGGAGCGGCGCTGAGGCCTTAGCCGGGCCGTGGGTGAGGCCCTGGAACCGACACGGGCAAAAGGCCGCTGGACAGAGATGTCCGGGGATGATCGCAGCCCTGCCGTGACGGCCCGGACCGGGCAGGGGGGAATTCCTGCACCGACCGGCCCCACCCCTGCCCGACCTGAGGCCGCAGCCCCGTGCCAAGCAGCTGGCATCCCGAGTAAGCCCCGGGATTAATTTGGAAATGACATTCCCCGGCAAAGTCATTAATGGGAAAAGAGGTTTTTGGGTCCCCGGTTTTTGGGGAGAGTTGGGGATGATTCATGTCGACGATGGGAAGCTACCTGAAAAAGCACACCGAGGCGCTCGTGAAGGACGTGGGCATTGAGGCGGCGTGCAAGCTGACAGGTAAATCCAAGGCCACGCTTGGTCGCTACTACTCCGACCACGAGGAACATTCGGACCGTTTCATTCCGGTCGATGCGGTCGCGGCACTGGAAGAGGCCTCCAGCTATCCGCATGTCACCAGTGCCCTTGCTGAGTTGAAGGGTATTCACCTCAGTCTGAGCGCAGAGCGGCGCAACGCCGATGAGAAGGCCAACGTGAACAGCGACGTGATCGCCCTGTCGCAGCGGTTCGCGATGCTGATGGCAGAATACCAGCAGAGCATCGAGGATGGCCGGATCACCGTGAACGAGGCCAAGCGGCTGTTGCGCGAGACGACGCAATTGCAGCAAGTTCTGATCGAGATGAAACTGCACCTTCAGGAAGAGGTCAGCTGAGCGGCTTCATCCGAAGAGTGCCGTCGAGGCATCATGCAGCATCGCCACCACCGAGGCGCGGAAACCGGGCAGAACGAGGGCCGACAAAAACCCCAGATGTAGCACGATGATCGCGTTCAGTGAGGTGCGGAACGGCTCCTTGCGGGTCTTGTGGCGGAACAGGCCCTGCCCTGTCTTGGCCCCGAAAGAGCCGCCGACGAGGCAAAGTGTGAGCATCGTGCTCTCGGGCACGCGCCAGCGTCTGTGAATCGCGCACTGCTTGTCCCACCAGAACAGGCCAAGCGTGACGAGGTTGAGCCCGACAAGGTAGACAAGGGCGAGGGTCAGCGGAGACATGGCAATGTTTTCAGGTATTTGAGTGTGTCAGATGCCGCGTGACGCGGCGGCTCAGAGGCTTTTGCGCGCCGAGAGCGCCGCGCTGATGGTGCCGTCGTCGAGATAATCCAACTCGCCGCCAATGGGAACACCCTGCGCGAGAGATGTGAGCGTAACCCTGCCGTCAAGTTGATCGGCGATGTAATGCGCGGTGGTCTGGCCATCGACCGTGGCGTTCAGGGCGAGGATCACCTCGGTGATCTCTTCGGTCTCGATCCGGTCCACGAGTTTCGGGATGCGCAGCGTCTCGGGCCCGATCTGATCGAGCGCCGAGAGCGTGCCGCCGAGGACGTGATAG
>MDTG01317616.1_pt1 | contig 11049 bp, 6 predicted proteins | sample 811421 | NCBI WGS metagenome assembly MDTG01 (sample SAMN05326645, study PRJNA326480) | marine metagenome | isolation source: seawater | place: Pacific Ocean: South East | collected 2011 | reverse complement strand
TAGAGGGTGAAGAAGTTGCAAAAAAATATTTAGAGAGCCGCGTGAATAAAATCCTTTAAAGTATCTAATGTTGGCTTTGCATTAAATTCAACAATTTTATCTCCTTTAACTAAGAAAATTGATGGATATCCATCAACATCGATATTAAATTTTTCTTCAAATCCTTCGGCAGCCCCCTCATCTTTTTCAGGATTAATGGTTATAAATGTAAGAGGAAGACTTTCAGGAGGATTTTGTTTGTAAAATTCTTTAAGTTGTTTGATAACAGGGTCAGATTTATCTTTACAGATTGGACACCAATCAACCCTAAAATAATAAAGTATAGCTTCATCAACATCAGAGTTTTTTTCTACGAATTCTTTATTAGGTACAAAGTCGGGGTTAAGTTTAGGAGCCACATATTTGTTATAAACAAAAAATGCTAAAGAAATAAAAATAGCAAGTAAAACAATAATAAATAAAAATTTTGGATTCATCATTCCGTTAACAATCTTGTCTCTAAAATTATTCACTTTATCAGTTACAAATTGCATTTATAAAAGTATTACAAATGTTATTCAATTATTAAACGAAAATATCTAAAGAGTTGTCTCTAAATATCATTAAATGATAATTAGAAATTATAAAGGAAAATTAGTTTATTTTAATAAACAAGATTATAGCAGTGAATATAATATGTATATTGCTTTATGGAAAATAATGTATAATATAAATTTAAAAGATGAAAAAAGTAAAAGCAATAGAATAATATCAAATTTTATGATAAATTAAATTTCTATGTAAAATATATCTAAAATGAAAAATAAAACAAGAAAAAAAATTAAAAAAAGAAACAGAAAAAGAACATATAAAAAAAAACATTATTCAAGTAATGAAGGAATGTTGACAACTGTATGGGGACCTCCTATGTGGCATGTTTTACATACAATAAGTTTCAATTATCCAATAAATCCAACAAAAAAAGACAAAAGAAATTATAAAAAATTTATTATAAATTTGAAAAATATATTGCCTTGTAAGTATTGTCGTGAAAATTTAAAGAAAAATTTCAAAAAATTACCACTAACAGATAAAGATTTAAAAAATAGAAACTCTTTTTCAAGATGGGTTTTTAAATTACATGAATTAATAAATACTATGTTAGGAAAAAAATCAGGATTAAAATATTGCGATGTAAGAGATAGATACGAGAATTTTAGATCGCGTTGCACAGAAAAAACAAAAAAATATCCAACAAAAAAAATCAAATTATATTTAAGAAAAACAAGAAAGAAAAAGGAAAAAGGTTGTACGGAGCCTTTATATGGAGAAAAATCAAAATGTATAGTAAAGATAGTTCCAAAGAAAAATAAGTCTAAAACATTTCAAATGGATAAAAAATGTATTAAAAAACTTGGATAAAATATTTTATTTTTGTAATATAATATTTTATGAATGTTTAGAGATTATGTAGTAATGTTAAGAAGAAAATTATTTATGAATAGAATTATGCGTAAAATTAAAATTGAGAAAAGCTGTTTAACATTGGAAGAGGAAGGCGTGAGTTATCAACCGACGAATAATTTGGAACCTTTTTGCATTCAAAAGCAGGTTCGGGACAGCGTGCACAAGGAGGGCAAGCAGGACAAGGTTTAGGTCTAGGACAAGCTGTTCTTTGAGGACATTTAGGACACACAGGAGGCACTACTTCAGATTTAAGAATGTAACTATTATTTTTGTCTTCATCAAAACTATTATTTTCGTCTTCACCAAACCTATCATCAAGCTGCTGTTGATATTTTTCTTCACGTTCTAATTGAGAATTTTTCATATTTTCTAAACCTTCATGGATAGTTAATCCTAGGCTTGATAATGCTAAAATACCAATTAAAATTATAAAAAGATGTAATTTGTTAAGTTTCATATATTATATGTGAGTAAAAAAAAATATTAATAATATTTATATGCCAGCCCTTACACACGGAAGAGTAAAAAATGGATTTAATTTAAAGCCACGAGTTCCCAGAAATAATAAGACTTGTTCTAAAGTAAATGATTGTTCATGTAAAAATGATAAATTGTGTTTTAATACAAAACCTATATGTGAAAATAAAACTACAAGAAAAATGTGTTATTATTCTCGTGGATGTAAACAAGATGGTTCTTTAACAAAAAGAGCCTCTGCTGTAGCAGGTATTGGAAGAAGCCGTGCTTTAAAACGTGCTATTAGTAAAAGAGTAACAACAAATAATTGCTGTGGTGATAAATGCAAAGATTCAAATAAAAATATTATAAAACCAATTAAATGTGAAAAAAAAGATGATTGCAAATGTGCATGTTAAATAATTTTATAATTTTATTAAATATCTATATATGGATAAAATAACTTTTAGTAAAATTGGTAAAAAATGTTGTGCTAATGTTAGAAAAAAACCTCAAAGAATTTTTGATAAAAATGCTTTTCAAGGTTCAAACAAATTAATTAAAGGTATAAAAGCTTCAAATATTGGTTATAAATATTCAAGAACTTGCAGTAAAAATATAAATTTGTATTTTAAAAGTAAAGGTTTTTATTGTAGAACACACACTTTTTCTCAGTTTATGAACTCTGACGAATGTAACGCTCCTGAGCCAGTAATAATAAATATTGATCCACGAAATATCGTAAAATGGAATAATAATACAAATTCTTGGGAACACTATGTTAGAGATGATAGAAAGTTTTTTAATCCCATTACTTTAGATAATGATTTGAAATATGACAAAGTACATAAATGGGATTTTCTCAATAAAGAATGGTTTTTGATTGACCCTAATGTAGTTGTTAATGAAGAAATAGCTGAAAATGAAATTACAGAAATAAACAATATTACATTAAGAGATAATATCTTTCGAGTAACTATTACAGATCCTCAAAGTAATGATACAATTTTTTATTTAAGATACAAAGATGATGGCAGAGGTTTAGAAGATTGGAAAAATTTGAAAAATTGGACTTTGGTTCCTGAGATAACTGGAGTAACAAAAGATGCTTTTACAAATTTTCAAATTTTTGCATCAAAAAATTCTGTTAATCGTTTTAGGACAATTCAATACATGAATATAATTGATAATCCTTTTATTGCGGAAATTCCTCAACCAAAAGAATTCAAAGATAGTAATAATTTATTTGTCTGGGAAAATTCATATACAAATTCAAATTATAAAGGATTCTCATATATAATACAGAAAATTGACCCTGATACAATACCCGATTTTTATGGTTTTGATATTCCAGAGAATCTATCAGCTGTAAGTTATCAAGATAGACAAATTTTGTTAAATTGGAATTCATCCAAGAATTATACTAATGTATCAATAGATGGATATAGAATAGAAATTAGAAATAATAATTCGGTGAATTTTAGTTTTGTTAAAAATGTCTCTGCTAATACTTTAACTACAATTTTAAACGGATTAACAAATGGTATAAAATATTTTATAAAAGTATTACCATTTACAAATACACATGATACCAATATTGAAATTAAAAGTAGTGTAGTAGGTGCTGTTACGGGAACTGCACCTAGAAATCCAATATATCTGCGTGGTACAGGAAATTTGATTCGCGAAGAGTTATTATCTTGGTCTCAAAGAGAAAATATTAGTGGATTTGAAATAATAAATTTTGAAATTCAATATAAAAAGATAACAGGTGGAACACATTCTTGGAGTGAAAATGCTATTGTATCTAAAAATAATTTATCGCCTATTTATTCAAATACAACAACAAATGTACAATATAGGTTTACTATTTCTAATTTAGAAAATGGTATAACTTATAAATATAGAATAAGATCAAGAAACATTTTAGGTTATAGTCCTTATGAAGAATCAGGTGAATTTAAAACTGCAGATACTCCCGATGCTCCAATATTTGATTATATTCCCGCTGTAGTAACTGTTCCATCTATTGATATTAGTTGGAATACGCCCTCTGATAATGGAACTTCAATAATAGGATATAAAATTGATTTTGCAACAAATTCAAGTGGTCCGTGGTCTGTTTATAAATCAGATACAGAAAATGCAGATACAAAAATTACTTTAACTTTTGGTTGTTTATACCCTGGAGAATACTGGTTTAGAGTTGCAGCTATTAATACAGTTGGATTAGGAAATTATGGATATGATAGTAGATCTGTAATATATCGTAAAATACCTCCAATACCTATTAGTTTAACACTTTCAATACTAGAAAGAAAAGAAATCTATTTATCTTGGACAAATCCAAATGTATATTTGGGACCTGGTGGGGAGATAAATGGACATTATATAGCATATAGTAGTGATTTAGGTTCTAGTTTTTCGGTAGTTGACACTACTCCAGACGCAAATACCTTATATACTTTAACAGGATTAGATGAAAATACAGATTATCAAATTAAAGTTGCTGCAAAAAATACTGCTGGTATTAGTAATTATACTTTAGTACAAACAATAAGACCACACCTATTGGTTTTAAGTGATAGTCCAACAGGACTAACAGCTAGTTCCAATTCTCTAAAAGATGGTTCAATTGATTTGAATTGGAATGCGCCAATAGATACAGGAGGTAGTGATTTGCTATCATATAATATTCAGGTGAGAAAGACAACTGAAACTGTTTGGAGTGATTTAGCAACTCAACCAGTTGACCTAACAACATCTTTTACAGTAGATATAAGTGCGCCAGAAATATCAATAGGAAATATATATAGATTTAAAATTGCTGCTATAAATGTTACAGGTACAAGTCTTTATTCAAATGAAGATGAATTTATTTCGGCGCAAGTTCCTCAAGATACTCCTTCAAATGTTTCTGCTTCACCCATTTATAACTTAAATAGCATGTTTATAAGTTGGGATTTGCCACTATATTTTGATAATGGTGGTTCTGCAATAACTGGTTATAAAATAGAATATAGAAAGAATACAGAAACAACTTGGTTATCTGTAGATTCAAATAGTTTAACTACAAATTATACAATTAGAGGTGCTCAACCAGGTTCCACAGCTGCAGGATTTTTAACTGCTTTAGGAGGTACAAACTTATTAGATGCATCAACTACATATGAATTTAGAGTGGCAGCTAAAAATATTATTGGTGTTGGTACAAGTTCATCTATTAAAACAGCAACTACAGCAAGTCCACCGGATGTTCCTACAAATTTAACAATATTGGTAAGAGATGAAAAAGTTATTCTTAATTGGACTGCTCCAACTGATAATGGCGGTTTGAGTATTACTAATTATGATATAACACAAAATGATTGGGATTATAAAAAAACTTACGCTGGATTAACAGTAGAACAGTGGACTAGTGATTATCCTAATGGTGGTTATTATAATTCTAGTAATGTATTAACAGGCAGCTACGGCTCATGGAATACTGCTGCGTTTGCTAAGTATGTTGCTGATAAAACAACAGTAGGTATTTCTCCTTTTAATTTAACGAGTCAAGAAGTAGTAAATAATAAACATGAATTATGGTTATTAACACAAGTTGGTACAACTGGGTACCCACAGCAGTTTGCAACCCTAAACCCGGCCAACTTACTGGGTTCCGGTATTGTAAAAATGTCGTGGCCTTTTATAAATGGTTATATGAACTCTTTCAGTGATACACCCGCTATAATTAGTGCCGCAGCCCAGAACTGGACTAATTACACGGGAACGCATAGAAATCCAAATTCATATTCATTAGTTACTACTGGAAGCGATAATACTACATATACATATACAGGATTAACAAATGGAATTGAATATCAATTTATTGTTACAGCAAAATCAGGTAGTTCATACGAAGGTTATTTTGAAAGTCCAAATAGTAATGTAGTTAGCGGAACACCAACTACACTTATTTATAATTATCCTGACACAACTACTTGTGGAGGAGTGTTTCAATACACATATGTTTCAAATACTTTACATGACGCAAATAATAATATTGTAAAATTAACAATTGATTCAGATGATAACGAAGTTGGTGTAATGGATAGATATGGTAATATTTTATCAACAGATAAATATGTAAGAAGAGCTGATGTAAATGCTAGTCAAGCAATTTATACGTATAATCAAGGGTTTGCATATCCGGTAACTGAAGCAATACCAATACAAGGACAAGGAGGATTAAGATTACCTTTATATGATGGCGATGACGATCCAGGCGATTCAGTTTTCCAATATAAAATGTTTTTTAATATTTATTATAAGGAAAATGGGGCTTCAGATTCGACTTACACCCAGATCTCAGTATCAAGAGGAGCTTTAGCTTATATTGGTAATATATTAGCTCCTGATAGTGGTGGTTCGCAAGAAAAAAATATTTATATTAATATTGCTGCTATGAAGTCAAATGTTGGAGGTGTTGATTTTACACAATCAAGTAATTGGAGTGGAACTTTATTAGGAAAAGATATTAAGTTAGAATATTCTTCAGGTGGATTAACGGCTATAACAACACCAATTATTAGCTCTGAATTAGAACAAGATACGCAATTAGGCATAGTTAGTTACGAAGGATCAAATGTTTACAATTTCTTCCCTTCAAGTAGTTACAACCCTAATAAGAAGGTATCATTAGTAGAAACATCATTTTTGAATGGTATTTATAATATTATTGTTTCAAAAGAACATCCTATTGCTGTAGTGAAAAGTAGAACTTCTGGGCCTGAGCCTTTAACTTTAAGAACTATGGATAGAGTTATAGATTTTAGAGACAATATAGCAAATATTACTAGTATGGGATTAACTGCATACGAACTTGCCGATGGTATAAATACATACACGGCTAGTGATGAAGTTTCTCCATCCAGTGTACATACCTTAGGTCAAGGATATACTTCTACTAGCTACTTCATAATGGAAATAGATATACCAACATTTTTTGGCTCTAATTGGGAAAATGCTTTCAATAAAAGTTTTACAACTATATTTTCTATGAAAATTAAACCAACGACTTTGCGTTCGAAGGACAGCAACAACACCATCGTAAGTAGCTATGTTCTTCGAATCTTTAATAAAACGGTAGCCGCCCAGAACGGAGATCTTCAAATGTTTGGAATTAAAAGACTCCCTGGTGATACTGAGAGCACATACAGTAGCCTTCGCGGATATACGAGCGGTGTGTCTTCTAATTTTTGGAAAGCATATAATTTAGTTGACTCAAATGATATCTCATATAATGAAATAAGTGGAAACAACGAAATTTTAATGATACATACTTTTGATAAATCTACAAACACACTACGTGTAAAAAATATATTTAGTGAATATAATAGTTCTAATGAATATATAGTAAGTAGGATTGTTGAGGAGGAGGTAACCCCCACATCATCTTTGGGCGTCTATCGGAGCGATTTTGGTGAACCCCCCTTTAAATATTTGGTGCTTAATTCTGCCGCAAAATTTTTCTTAAATAGCCATTACAGGACGAGCACCACCTCCGATGAACTTATATATGCAGGTGCGGGAAATATTTACAGATTTTTTGGTTATCACCCAGCTAAATTAACAGATGTTGAAATAGACGAAGTAATATCAAGATATAATTTATTACAATCATATAATTCATATGATTTAGATCTACTAAATTATGCAAATTCAGGAATATTATCAAGTCAAGGAATTGGTTACAGAGTGGAGCCAACAATAGTATTATCACCTCCACCAGCTACGGGAGTTGAAAGTCCAATAATTATTAATTTTACATCACCGGCTTCTCTCTTTATTGATGATATGATTAAAACTCAAAACTTAGAATATGATTCAACGCATAGTTATGGAAGCACAAATATCAGTGATATTAAATTAATGACAGGATTAAAATATAGATTAGACTGGAGCAATATACATAGTAATATACTAAACAAAGATCACTTAGCAGAAAAAATCACTAGTACTTCTGGGTCTGGTAATATTATTACCTGGTATAATGAGCCAGTTCATGGAGAACCAAAAATAAAGATAAAGCAATATACTGATTCAAATAATTTTGAAACAAATAGTGTCAATATGGGAGGAGCAAATAAATATATAGATTTTACTATTGATCCATCTACAATACGTATAGAAATAATTGTTTCATATGGTATTCAAGCTGAATTTCCCGCGGCGTTCCCGTTCTCTGGTAGTTCCACATTTACGACTGTTCAAAGAACCTTAACAAGAACAATATCTCCAAACCCAAGCGCATCTACAAACTCTAATGATGTATTGTTGCATAAGGATGGAATAAGATATTTCTATGGAAATGTCGAATTAAGAGTTACTGGTAATTTCGATGAAGCAAGTGTTGCTTGCTTTCATCATGGATATATGGGCGGAGAAAACTTATTAGAATATGATACAGCTGTTTCTATGGTTATTACTTCAACTACTTCAGGGGTAACCAGTGGTTCTACTAGTAATGATTCTACAATAGCATTAACATTTACATCTAGTAGACCAACCACAGATTTTACTGCTGATGATATCACAGTAACAAACGGCGCGATAAGTGATTTTGCTTCTACAAGTGCTACAATTTACACAGCTACATTTACACCTACTACTAGTGGGTTAACAACAATACGTGTATTACCTAATAAATTTACAGACACAGCAGGAAATACTAATACATCAACAAGACAATTTACTTGGACTTATGATATTTCACGTCCAACGATGACTATTACTTCAACTACGTCAGGGGTAACCAGTGGTTCTACTACTGGTGATTCTACAATAGAATTAACATTTACATCTAATGAACCAACCACAGATTTTACTGCTGATGATATCACAGTAACAAACGGAGCGATAAGTGATTTTGCTTCTACAAGTTCTACAATTTACACAGCAACATTTACACCTAGTGCTCCTGTTCTAACAACAACAACAACATCAATAGATGTAGCCGAGAATACATTTACAGACTTAACTGGAAATAATAATATAGCAGGACAATTCACTTGGACTTATTCTATACCTGTTATTATTGCTGAATTAGTACAAGATACAGTAATAGCAGTTGAGACTTATTCTGGAGCAAATGTTTACAATTTCTTCCCTATAGCAAGTTTTCCAAATTATAATCCAGCTAATAAAGTAGAATTAGGCGTGCGCTCCACGGGTCCTGGTTATTATAATATTATTGTTCCAAAAGAGCATCCAATTGCGATAGTGAAAAAGAATTATACATATATTGATCCTTTACCGAAGAGAGAAATGGACAGTGTTGTGGATTTTAGAGACACTATAGCAAATATTACTACTGCTGCTGGGTGGAATAATGCGGCGTTCAGCGGAGATAAACCTCATAGTACAACCCAGCCGTTTGGCGATGTTTATAGACATACAGTAGGTCAGGGATATGAAAGTCTCCCGATACTTGACTCTAATGGCAACGCCGTCACCGCTGCGTACGGCGTGAAAAATTCAAATTTTAAAATGGAAATTCACTGTGAAACCTTTTTTGGTACTAGTGCCCTTCCAAATGCTTTTAATAAAGATTTTACAACAATATTTTCTATGAAAGTAACTGAAAGCGTAGTGAAGACTCATGAACAATTCTTTAGAATTTTTAATGATAGGTCGAATGGTCACTATGGAAATTTTCAACATTTTGGATTTAAAAGAATTAGCAATAGTGGGCAGAGTGAAACGATGTTTGGTTATGACACAAACCCTTATTCTTCTTTTAGTAACACTGGTTGGAGAGAAGAAAGATGGGTAGTGAATGACTTGCGAACACAAGATACAACGTCGCACTCGGTGCAAAATGATATATATAATCGTAATGAAATTTTAGTAATACATACTTATGATAAATCTACAAAAACGCTACGTGTTAGAAATATATTTAGTTACTTTAATTCTTTAGGTGTTTATCAAGGAAGTAAAATTGTTGAAAAGTCTTTATCTAAATTTGTTGAAGGCTCGTCGGATCCTCCTGAATTACAACTTGATAGTTCCGCCACCTTTAGATTTAATTTTATAAAGGACCCTGATATCTACTACAGCGACGCCATAGAGCTTGGGAATAGTGGAAATATTTACAGATTTTTTGGTTATCACCCAGCTAAATTATCGGATCTAGAAATAGACGAAGTAATATCAACATATAATTTAATACAACCATATGATTCATATGATATTACTCAACTAAAATACGCAAATTCAGCAATATTATCAAGTCAAGGAATTGGTTACAGAGTGGAGTCAACAAATGTGACAGGACAGGCCGATGGACTTTCAAGTCCAATAATAATTAATTTTAAAGAACCCTCATCATTATTTATTGATGATATGATATCCAATGACAGTTCAACAGAAAACTTAGAATATGATTTAACTCATACTTATGGATCGTCAAATCCAACAAAGATTAAATTAATGACAGGATTAAGATATAGATTAAACTGGAGTAATGTAGATCCTATTAGTGCAGGCGTGTTTGATGCGTATATGGCAGCCACGTCCTATGCCTCTGGTAACATTTTTAACGTGGCATGGAGCACAAATCCAACAATAAAGATAAAACAACAATTACCTTATGGTAGTTTTGAATCAAATAGTGTCGATATGAAAGGAACAACTAAATATATAGAATTTGTTATTAATCCATCAACAATACGTATAGAAATAATTGTTGAATACGAACTTCGATATGAGAATGAAAATATCTATTCTCCCGGGACTGGGGATGGAATTACCATAACTGAATCTAAAACCTTAACAAGAGTAATATCTTACAACACAAACGCCTTTGTGTCGAATGTAAGCACAAAATATGGTGATGAATGGTTGTTAGTTAATGCGGATGGAATAAGATATTTCTATGGAAATGTAGAATTAAAGGTAACAAAAGATTTTGATAAAGCAAGTGTTGCTTGCTTTCATCATGGATATATGGGTGGAGAAGAGTTATTAAGATATGATTCAGGAGCAAATAATGGTCGTTCATCCTAATTTATATATATTAAAAAAAATTGATTTAAAGAATATATATAATATTATTGATTAAGAGAAATGTCAGCAAAAAAAAATCCAAATAAAAAATCAAAT
>MDTG01293931.1_pt1 | contig 11049 bp, 10 predicted proteins | sample 811421 | NCBI WGS metagenome assembly MDTG01 (sample SAMN05326645, study PRJNA326480) | marine metagenome | isolation source: seawater | place: Pacific Ocean: South East | collected 2011 | reverse complement strand
CTGACACCCAATTCATTGACGGCAGAGATATCAGCGCCGGCTGTGATGGCGGCTTTGACCCGGCCAAGATCGTCGCCCCAAACGGCATCAAACAACCGCTCCGTTGCCGGAGAGATGTCCTGAGCCAACGCGGATATAGCTAAACCAGCCGTCAACGTCATCGCCAAAAGATTGATCCCAAATCTCCGGTGGCGGCGCACCCGACGCTCTCGAACGAACGCGAATTGCATTGCAGGTTCCCAGTTGTCCGCAGGCTTCATAGTATAGCAAATTCAATCCGTTCTGTCCAAAACCCGTGCGACCCGATCTGCACCTCACCAACACTTCGATCGCCTAAATAAACTCATCTTCACAAGCCTTTGAAACGTCGTCTTATTGCCGGAGCATACCGCGGCAAGAATAATTCAGATCATCCCACGGAGGCCACAATGACCATTATCGTCACACCGCTTACCGGACGTTTTGGCGCAGAAATTTCCGGCGTCGATTTGACTGACTTATCCACCGAGGATTTTGACGCCGTTCGGACGGCCTTTGAGGCGCATGGGGTGATCTTGGTGCGCGGCCAGCCCATGGACGACGACCAACAAGTACTTTTCTCAGAGGGCTTTGGTCCGTTGGAAAAAACGGTCAGCGTCAATCCCGCCGTCGGCACACCCTTTGCCCGACAATCCAACATCGACATAGCCACCGGGGAAGCCATGAACCCGGACGACAAACGCATTTTTTATCAGAAAGGTAATATGCTTTGGCATGCGGACAGCACCTTCAAGGAGGTGCCGTCGTTATGTTCGGTGCTCACCGCGCGCGAAGTGCCTCCCAATGGTGGAGACACGGAATTTGCCTCTACCCGCGCCGTATACGAATCTCTTGATCCGGAGACACAGGCGCGATTGGACGGCTGTGTCGTGGAACACGACTTCACCTGGTCGCGTGCCCGATCGGGCTTCGTCTTCAATGATGCCCAGCGCGCCGAGACCCCGCCGGCCCGCCACCCTCTGGTCCAGACCAATCCGGTCACGGGCCGCAAGTCCCTGATGATTGGTGCGCACGCCAAGTGCATTGTCGGTTGGGACGCGGACGAGAGCCGCACAATGCTTGATGACCTCCTGGACCAGGCCACAGCGCCCGACAAAATTTACGTGCACAAATGGCAGACCAGCGACGCTATTGTTTGGGACAATCGAGCGACGTTGCACCGGGCCACCCCCTTCGACGTGACCAAACACCGCCGGCTGATGCAACGAACGACTATTTCCAATCCCGCTGCAATAGACGACTATGCCGGTTACCCGGAGATTTCCCAGGCAGGTTAAGACGTTCAGGAGACGATTATGACGGGTGTCCTTCAAGGAATTCGGGTGTTGGATTTTGGCCGATTCATCGCCGGGCCATGGTGCGGCGCATTGCTAGCTGACATGGGCGCGGAGGTAATCCGCATCGAAAAGGTGGATGGCGGAGAAGATCGGGGTATGTACCCGCTCGGCGAAGAAGACATCACGGGGGCCATGTTTGTGCAATGCAACCGTAACAAGCAGTGCCTGACCCTAAACCCCACGAAACCGGAGGGACGCACCATTCAAGACAAACTGGTGACAACCGCCGACATCATCATCGCCAACATGCCACCCAGGACCCTGGAGCAATTAGGCCTAGACTACAAAACACTGAAAGCCAGAAAGGAAGACATTATTCTGGTAACCGCCACGGCCTTTGGCACTTTGGGGCCCTATGCCACGAAGGTGGGGCTCGACTCCGTCGCCCAAGCCATGTGCGGCAACATGTATATTTCAGGTACCCCAGGCCAGCCAGTGAAGTCTTTCTCGCCATGGGTCGATTACGCGACAGCCTCTCTATCCGCCTTCGGCGCTATGGCAGCTCTTCGACACCGTGACGCCACCGGGGAAGGCCAGGAAGTTCAGGGAGCGTTGTTGGCGTCTGCGCTGGCTACCACAAACGCTTTGATGATCGAACAACATGTCTTGGAACCGGACCGCAAAGCGACCCTGAACCGGGGCCAGATCGCTGCACCCGCCGATGACTTCAAGACCAAGGACGGACATATTTTCGTCACCTCCGCCGGCCAACCTATGTTTGAGCGTTGGGTCGAATTGATGCGTGCCGACGGCGGCGACGAAGATCGTTGGCTGAACGACCCCCGTTTCAAGGACGACGTCACTCGCGGCTACAACTCAGAAGAGATCAGCGATCGCATGCGCGAATGGTGCGCCACGCGAACGACCGAAGACGCGCTGGCACAATTGGCGGAGGCGCGCATACCCTCTTCTCCGGTCCTGTCGCCACGTCAAGCGCTGGAGAACGAACACGTCCGCGAGAGCGGTATGCTGCAGAAAACGACCTACCCCGGCGTTGCCAAAGACATCCCTGTCGTCGCGACACCAGTGCGCTTGACAAAAACTCCAGGCAAAGTTCGTACCCGGCCGCCACAATTGGGCGAGCACACGGACAAAATTCTCGGAGCGCTCGGCTATTCGGAAGCAGAGATTTCAGAGCTACGCGCGGCGCAGATCGTCTAACCAGATCCAGTCCCGCGTCGATGTGCGTTGGCAGCGGGAGGGACTCAAACGTTCTACGTCCACCCCATTCAAGCCTGACAACTTCCGACAATTCACGTTACGGGAGCAGCCCGTTTCGTTGATAGATTGGATCGTTAGGAACCAGGTTCCCACTTGCTACGCCATCAATCCTTATCTCCATATACCCGCATGCGAAATGGTTATTTCGCATTTAAGGCATATCGGCACGTACTAACCGCCGAGGCGACAAGGTTGCCTTCTCTGTCATAGGCATGGGCCTCGGCGAAGAAAAGGCGCCGTCCGCCTCCGGTTTTTTTGCCCTTGATCCGCAGCTTACCGCCCTGTGCCACACCGATGAAGTTGGTCGACACGTTAACCGTCGCAGCGCGGCCGATTTCATGGGTCTCGGGATCGACCGTGCCCGCCCGAGTGCAGGCCGCGTCCAGCAACGTCATCAGCACACCACCGTGCGGGTTACCATGACGGTTGCAATGCTCGTCCTTCAATTCCAACTCAATCACTGCGAAACCAGGGCCCCAATCGGTGATCTCATAACCGATGAGTTTCTGGAATTGGCCTTTTTCAACGCTAGGTATCGTCGGCGTATCGGCGACCATTGGATCAGCGCTGCCCCGTCAGTTCACGGCTGATGATTTCCTTCATGATCTCGGTGGAGCCACCGGCGATCCGCGCGTAGCGATTGTCCGCCCAGGCCTTGGCGATGGGAAATTCCGCCATGAACCCATAACCACCATGCATTTGCAGGCAGTCATCCAAAGCCCGGCACATGAATTCCGACGTCTTCATCTTCGCAATCGCCCCGGTCACGGCATCCAACTCGCCGGCCAACAGAAGCTCGATGCATTTGTCGATAAAGACACGCTGGGTCACCAGCTCGGCCTGAATCTCGGCCAGCTTGAAGCGTGTGTTCTGGAACCCGGTCAGGGGCTTGCCGAAGGCCTTGCGTTCGTTGGTGTAGTCGACCGTCCATTGCAAAGCTGCTTCGACTTGGGCTATACACCTGACTGCTACAATCAATCGTTCCTGGGGCAATTGCTCGACCAATTGCACGAAGCCGCGGCCCTCATCGCCCAAAAGATTGAAGGTCGGCACCCGGACCTGGTCAAAAAAGAGCTCAGACGTATCCTGGGCATGGAAGCCGATCTTGTCCAGGTTGCGACCACGCTCGAAGCCCTCGTCACCGCGTTCGACGATGACGAGACTCATTCCCTTCGCGCCCTCGGTTGGATCCGTCTTGCAGGCAACGATCACCAGATCTGCCATTTGACCGTTGGTGATGAATACCTTCTGGCCGTTGATAACATATTCATTACCATCCTTGATCGCCGTCGTCTTAATTCCCTGTAGGTCCGAACCCGCGCCCGGTTCGGTCATGGCAATGGCGGTGATGCACTCGCCAGAAATCATTTTTGGGAACCATTTGCGTTTCTGCTCCTCGGTGCCGTAGTGCGAGATATAGGGTGCGACAATTTCCGAATGCAGGTGGAAGCCCGGCCCAGTGGCGTTGGCATAGGCCATTTCCTCTAACAAGATCGTAGAGTAGAGGAAGTCAGCGCCGACCCCGCCGTATTCCTCGGGCACAGACGAGCATAGAAAACCTTGCTCCCCAGCCTTCAGCCAAACTTCGCGGCTGACCTGGCCGTCCCTTTCCCATTGGTCGTGATACGGGGTAATTTCTTCCTCCGTAAACCGACGCACGGATTGGCGAAAAACCTCATGTTCCTCGCTAAAAATCGTCCTTGGAATCGCGTGTGTAATCACGCCTTGAGCCCTCCTCAGCCGTTTTGAAATAGTACTTCGAAAACGGAATCGACAATTCATTCGCCTGCGTAATATAAGACAGCGAATAAAATTTCAATACGATCCCGTTTCACTTGGCCCTTTATGGGCAATTCAGCGGGCGCAGAGCCAACGATTATGGGGAGAGCATCATGACAGACACGAAATTGGTCACGGACAAGGTCGCCCTCGTTACCGGTGCCGGGCGCGGCGTCGGCGCGGATATCGCCAAGATGCTCGCGGCCCACGGCGCTAGGGTTATCGTTAATGACCTAGGCGGAACCGCCGAGGGCGAAGGCAATGACGAGGTGCCGGCTATGGAGACGGTGAAGGAAATCCGGGATGCCGGCGGAGAAGCGGAAGCCAATTTCGATTCGGTCGCCGACAACAAGGCGGCGCACGGTATGATCGAACAAGCCATGGATACCTTCGGGGCCATTGATATCGTCGTCAACAATGCTGGCAACCTGCGTGACGTGATTTTCCACAAGATGACGGAAGATGACTGGGATTCGGTCATCGGGGTCCATCTGAAGGGCAGCTTCAATACGGCCAACGCCGCCGCGCCTCACTTCCGCAGGCAGGAATCTGGTTGTTTCGTGCACATGACGTCGACATCTGGCCTCGTTGGCAACTTTGGACAGGCCAACTACGCAGCCGCAAAACTTGGCATCGTCGGACTTTCGAAGTCACTGGCCTTGGACATGTCGCGTTTCGGCGTGCGATCGAACTGTATCTCACCATTTGCCTGGAGCCGGCTGATCGGCACCATCCCCATCGCGGATGAGACCCAGGCGGCGCGGGTCGAGAAGATTAAGGCCATGACGCCAAACAAGATCGCGCCCGTGGCCGTGGCGCTTTGCTCAGACCAGGCCAAGGATGTGACTGGTCAAATCTTCGCGGTGCGCAACAACGAAATTTTCCTCATGGGTCAATCACGGCCACTCCGCGGCATGCAACGGACCGAGGGTTGGACACCGGAAACTGTTCTCGAGCACGCATTCCCAGCCCTTGAAACCATGTTCTTCCCGCTGCACCGCAGTCAGGACATCTTTAGCTGGGATCCAGTCTGATGTCTGATTTGGTCATTAATTATGACAGACTCAAAAACTGGTCCTTCGATCCGGTCGAACAGACCTACACAACGAAGGATTCTATCCTCTACGCGCTCGGGCTGGGCTTCGGTTCCAGCCCTTTGGACGAAGGCGACCTACACTTCACCTTCGAGGAGGAGGGCTTTTCCGCAGTACCGACCATGGCCGCCGTATTGGGCACACCCGGCTTCTGGGTTCGCGACCCGGAAACGGGCGTTGACTGGAAGCAAGTTCTACACGGCGAGCAAAGCATCGAATTACACAAACCCCTCCCGGCGGAGGCTACCATCATTGCTCAGAACTCTGTGCAGGAAGTCATAGATAAGGGTGAAGGCCGGGGCGCCTTGATCTACACAAAGCGAGAAATCTCTGAAAAGGCGGGTGGAGATTTGCTGGCCACGTGTGTCTCCACCACCTTTGCACGGGCCAACGGCGGTTTCGGTGGTCCGCCTGTCGAACAGCCGAAACCTCATGCACTTCCCGACCGGAATCCGGATGAGATCTGTGACATCGCAACGCTGCCTCAAGCGGCGTTAATCTATCGCCTATCGGGCGATCCGAACCCACTACACGCATCACCGGCGGTGGCCAAGACGGCTGGCTTTGACGCGCCGATCCTTCACGGACTTTGCACGCTAGGGGTCGCGGGACGCGCAGTCCTAAAGACCTACTGCGACAATGATCCGACACGCTTTAAATCCTTGAGGCTCCGGTTCTCTGCGCCAGTTTATCCGGGAGAGACAGTGAGAATGGAAATGTGGAAAGACGCCAGCAACGTCTCCTTCCGCGCGAAGATTGTTGAGCGCGACGTGATAGTTCTCAACAACGGGTTAATAGAGATCGCCGACTAAACTGGCAATCGGGTCGAGGGTGCAGACGCATGTCAGACTCCGAAGATAAGTTGGGGTTCTTATTCCACGATGTGGCGCGATTTCGCTCGATCGTCTTCGATGATTTCATGCAGGCCTTCGACCTGACCCGAGCACAATGGTGGACCTTGGCGAATCTCTATCGCCATGATGGGTTGACCCAACGAGACCTAGCCGAACGCCTAGAGATCGGTGCAGTGACCGTAAGCGGCCTCATCGACCGGTTGGAAGCCCAAGGCTGGGTCGAGCGGCGCGATGATCCGGCCGACCGCCGCGTTAAAAGGGTCTGGCTAACCCGACGGGCCGAAGACATACGGCCTTCCATGTCGAAGAACGTCACTGAAATTAACCGGACTTCCACCAGGGGATTGAGCAGCGACCAGATTGACTCTTTAGTGGGCATGCTGAGGGTGGTTCGCTCGAACCTGCTTGATGAGCTGAACGGTGTTACGCAAAAACAAATTAAGGAGAGAGGGAAAAATGGGACCGCTTAACGGAATCAAAGTTGTTGAATTGGCCGGTATCGGACCGGGGCCATTTTGCGCCATGATGCTAGGAGACATGGGGGCCGACGTCGTCCGCATTGACCGTATCGGCGGACACCCTATGAATACGCAGCCGCGAAAGAACCCACATTACCGTTCGCGCCGTTCGGTGGCCATAAATCTGAAATCGCCGGAAGGGGTCGAAGCGGCCCTAAAGCTCATCGACGAGGCCGACGCACTTATCGAGGGGTTTCGGCCCGGCGTCATGGAACGCCTTGGTCTTGGGCCAGACGTTTGTCTAGAACGCAATTCGAAATTGGTCTTCGGCCGAATGACCGGATGGGGACAGGAAGGGCCGCTCAGCATGTCCGCCGGTCACGACATCAACTATTTGGCTATCACAGGCGCACTGCATGCCATAGGCACCAAAAAGTCCGGCCCGGTGCCGCCCTTGAATATGATTGCCGATTACGGCGGAGGTGGCATTTTCTTAGCCTACGGAATTTTGGCCGGGATCATCTCCGCTAAAAATACGGGAAAGGGCCAAGTCGTGGACGCGGCTATGACTGACGGGGTGCCTCTGCTGTTGGGCGGTGCACACGCCAGGCTGGCCATGGGATTGTGGCGCGACGAGCGCGAAGCCAACATCCTGGACGGTGGCGCTTACTTCTACGGAACCTATGAATGTTCTGACGGCGAATGGATTTCCATAGGTCCAATCGAGCCGGAGTTTCACCACTTGATGTTGAAAAAATTAGAGCTAACCAAGGCGCCGGAGTTCCAGGACCAAAACAACCCGGACACCTGGCCTGCCGCCCGCGCTAAGCTACGCGAAACATTCAAGACCCAGCCGCAGAAACACTGGTGCGATTTGATGGAGAACACGGACGTCTGCTTCGGTCCTGTGCTCAGCCTATTGGATGCCCAAAACCACCCCCATAACAAGGCCCGCGGCACCTTCATCAACATCGCCGATACCATGCAGGGTGCGCCGGCCCCGCGCTTCTCAGGCACGCCGGCGGACACGCCGACGCAACCGCCGCTAGCCGGCGAGCACAACCATGAGGTCTTGTCCGAGTGGGGCTTCGACAATGAAGCCATCAACGCCCTTAAAAATTCAGGCGCCATCTAGGGAGAACATCGAAACATGAGTGTAGGAATCCACGAATTCGGCGGTTACGTGCCAATCCAGCGATTAAAACGCAAGGCCATCGCCGACGCCAACGCCTGGTTCAACCCCGCGCTGCGTGGGCTCGGCAAGGGTGAGCGGTCAATCTGCAACTGGGATGAGGACTCGGTCACCATGGCCGTGGAAGCGGCACGCGACGCGCTGGGCGGCACTGGTTCGGGCAATATCGACGCCGTCTACTTTGCGTCTACGACCCTTCCATTTCAGGACCGTCAAAATGCCGGCATAATTGCCGAAGCGCTGCACCTGGGCTCGGAACTTCTGACCATGGACGTCGCGGGATCGCAACGCGCCGGCACAACAGCGCTGACCGCTGCGCTGAAAGCCGCCGCGTCCGGCGACCGGATCATCGTCGCCGCCAGCGAGAAGCGGAGAACCAAGGCCGCTAGCCCTATCGAATTGACCGCCGGCGACGCTGCCGGCGCTCTGGTCATTGCCGAGGGTGACGGCGCGGCAAAACTTCTTGGACAGGCCACCCACGCAGTGGATTTCGTCGACCACTACCGAGGCCAAGACGAAGCTTTTGACTATGTCTGGGAAGAACGCTGGATCCGCGACGAAGGCTACAACAAGATCGTCCCCACCGCGGTCAACGCTGCCTTGGTCAATGCAGGTATCGAAGCCGGGGACGTCAACCACTTTATCTTCCCCGTCGCTGCAGGCCGAGTAGCCGGTGGCCTGGCGAAGAAACTTGGCATTCCCGACGCTGCCGTCCGAGATAACCTTCAGGGCACCGTGGGCGAGGCAGGTTCCGCGCATGCCATCGTCATGCTGGTGCAGGCTCTGGAAGAGGCAAAACGCGGCGATATCATCTTGGTCACCAGCTTCGGCCAAGGCTGTGACGCCCTAATCTTCGGCGTCACTGACGCCGTCAACGATGCGAAGCCGGCCGCTGGCATTTCCGGCTCCATCAAGCGGCGCCGAGAAGAGAAGAACTATAATCGCTTCCTCGGCATCAACAATCTGGTCAACATGGAACAGGGACTGCGCGCCGAGGTTGACAAACAGACCGGCATGACGACCCTGTTCCGCAATAAAGAAATGATCCTCAGTTTAGTTGGCGGAAAGTGCTCCGCATGCGGGACGCTGCAGTATCCAAAGAGCAACGTCTGTGCCAACCCGAACTGCGGCGCAGTTGGCACCCAGGAAGATCAGCCTTTTGCTGACATGCCGGCAAAACTGAACTCCTTCACCGCCGACAGCTTAACCTTCTCCCCGGACCCGCCCGCCTATTACGGCATGGTCCAGTTTGAAGACGGCGGGCGCGGCATGTTGGACCTGACCGACATCGATCCGAACGGCGAATTAGAGGTGGGCCAACCCTTGCGAATGGTCTTCAGGATCAAGGAATTTGACACCAAACGCGGGTTCCGCCGATATTTCTGGAAAGCGACGCCCGACTCGAAACAAGAAGGAGCTTAATCATGGCTAGCGGAATCAAGGATAAGGTCGCCATTCTCGGCATGGGGTGCTCGAAATTCGGTGAGCGCTGGAACGATAATGCCGAGGATCTGATGCTCGAAGCCTTCACCGAAGCGCTGGAGGATGCAGGCATCGAGAAAAACCAGATCGACGCCGCCTGGTTTGCCACGGCCATCGAGGAACAACACGTGGGCAAGTCGGGCATTCCGCTCGCCATGGCGTTGCGCCTGCCCTATATTCCAGTGACACGGGTAGAAAACTACTGCGCGTCGGGCTCCGAGGCGTTCCGAGGTGCGGTCTATGCGGTTGCCTCCGGCGCGGCGGATATCGCGCTAGCCGTTGGCGTCGAAAAGCTCAAGGATACGGGCTACGGCGGCCTGCCGCAACGTTCCCGTGGCGCCTTGAACGACCAGTTTTGGTCCAACAATTCTGCGCCCGGCTCCTTTGCCCAGTTGGCCAGTGCCTACCAGGCCAAGCACGGTGTCGACAAGAACGACCTGAAGCGGGCCATGGCGCATATCTCCGTAAAAAGCCACGCCAACGGCGCCAAGAATCCGAAGGCGCACCTGCAGAAGGCCATCGACGAGGATCGCGTGATGAGCGCGCCCATGATCGCCGAACCACTTGGCCTCTTCGACTGTTGCGGCGTGTCAGACGGATCGGCCTGCGCCATCGTGACGACGCCAGAGATCGCCAAATCCTTGGGCAAGACAGACCTGATTACCGTCAAGGCTCTGCAGCTTTCGGTCTCCAACGGCACCGAAGCGCAACACAACTCATGGGACGGCAGCTATTTCATGACTACCCAGACGGCGGCCAAGAAGGCCTACGAGGAAGCGGGCATCAAGAACCCCCGCAAAGACCTCTCCATGTTCGAGGTGCATGACTGCTTCTCTGTCACCGAGTTAGTGACCATGGAGGATCTGTTTATCTCGCCTGAAGGCGGCGCCATCAACGACATCATGGACGGATTCTATGATTCCAACGGCTCCATTCCCTGTCAGATTGACGGCGGGCTGAAGTGCTTCGGCCACCCTATTGGGGCGTCCGGCCTCCGGATGTTATACGAAATGTATTTGCAGATGTTAGGCCGGGCCGGAGAGCGTCAGCGAGAGGATAACCCCGTGTTCGGCCTCACCCACAACCTCGGCGGTTTTCCCCACCAAAATGTCGCCGCTGTTTGCGTCGTCGGACAGGATGGCGCCTAAATTGCCTCAAAGAGACGGAGTGATCCCCCATGTTTTATGAGCCAAAGGATGGCCACGGCCTACCGAAGAACCCCTTCAACAGCCTAGTCATACCCCGGCCTATCGGGTGGATCAGCTCTGTCGACGGCCAGGGTAACGTCAACCTCGCTCCCTATTCATTTTTCAACGGAGTCAGCTATCGCCCACCAACGGTGATGTTCGCGTCCGGCAATGGCGAAGTGGAAGACGACGGCATGAAGGATAGCGTGCGTAACATCATTGAAACGGGCGAGTTTGTTCACAACTTTGTCACCTGGGATGTGCGCGATGCCATGAACCTCTCATCCGCCACGACATCGAAGGACGTGGACGAATTGGCCGCGGCTCAATTGACGCCGATCCCCTCAACACTAGTAAAGGCGCCCCGGGTCGCAGAATCGCCAATACACTTCGAATGCAAGCTGGT
>MDTG01036586.1_pt1 | contig 11049 bp, 12 predicted proteins | sample 811421 | NCBI WGS metagenome assembly MDTG01 (sample SAMN05326645, study PRJNA326480) | marine metagenome | isolation source: seawater | place: Pacific Ocean: South East | collected 2011 | reverse complement strand
CACATCACCCAAACGAAATAAAAGCTACGATCGAACTAGCAAGGCTATTTGTAAATAATAAAAATAATAATCAAGAACTAAAGCAAGAAAGATTAGTAGTTATATTTCAACCTCATAGATTTTCTAGAGTAAAAGAATTTATTAATGAATTTGCTGAAGAATTATCAAAAGCTGACGTTATTTACATAACAGATATTTTTAGCGCAGGAGAAATAAATAAATATGAGGTTAATTCCGAAACTATTACAAAATTAATTTTTAAAAAAAACAAAAATGTTAAATTTTTAAAAGACTATTATCAAATCAAAAATAACTTTCATAAATTAACAAGTGAAAAAGATTTGATTTTAAATATGGGAGCTGGAGATTGTCATAATTTCTGGTCAATATTAAATGATAAAAATTAAGCAAATGATGAAAAATAATAATTTTATTCAGAATGTTAATCTCAGTTCTTATACAACAATCAAGGTTGGTGGGGTAACACAATATTTGGCTGAACCTAATGATATTGATGAGTTTACCAACTTGATAAAATGGTCAAATTTGAATAATCAAGAATGTCGCATAATTGGTGCAGGATCTAATTTATTAATTAATAATATTTTTTTAAGTGGATTAACTCTTTGTACTAGACGTATGAATTCCATTAATATAAATGCAGATTCAGGAATTATTGAAGCAGAAGCAGGAGTAATGCTTCCATACTTATCTAATTTACTTGCAAAGAATGGACTAGAAGGAGGTGAATGGGCTGTAGGTGTTCCTGGTACAGTAGGGGGCGCAATCTGTATGAATGCAGGTTCAAAAAATGCTTCAATAGAAAATAATCTAATATCTGCAAAAGTTATAGATACGAAAACTCTTGAAATATCTGAAATAACAAGAAATGATATTAATTTTGGATATCGACATAGTCCTTTTCAATACAATAATCAATGCATTATGAGTGCCAAACTTCAATATAATCCAAAAGGAGATATTGAAAAATTACTAGAATTAACTAAAAATAACCTGAAATTAAAAATAGAAACACAGCCATATCATTTACCGAGTTTTGGAAGTGTTTTTAAAAACCCAGATAATAATTATGCAGCAAAATTAATTGACGAACTTGAATTAAAGGGCTTTAAAATAGGTGGTGCAGAAATCTCAACATTACATGCAAATTTTATAGTTAATAATTCATCTGCAAATTCACAAGATATTTTTGATTTAATAACAGTAATTCAACAAAAAGTACTACAAAAAAAAGGTATTTTCCTTCAACCAGAAGTAAGAATGATAGGTTTTGACTATCCTTAACTTAAAGAAATTATTTTTATCAAATGGCAGGTTTTGGACTTCCAAATTTTGGACAGCTAACAGAAGCTTTTAAAAAGGCTAAACAAATTCAACAAGATGCTCAAAAATTACAAGATGAACTTGAAAGCATGGAAATTGAAGGGAAAAGTGATGATGAAATGATCAAAGTTTGGATTAGTGGGAACCAACTACCTTTAAGGGTAGAAGTTAATGAAACGATATTAAGTTCAGACAAAGAAAAAATAGAAAAAAACATTCTGGAAGCTATTAAAAAAGCTCATGAAACTTCTACAACAACTATGAAAGAGAGAATGAATGATTTAACAGGGGGACTTAATCTTAATCTTCCTGGATTAGACAATGGTGATTCTTAGAAGACTCCATCATTTCTCTGTAAAAAATATATCTTTCAAAAGATTTATCTAAGTTACAGCCCTTATCATCCAAATGCAGGCAATTACGAAATTTACATTTTATCCCTTCATCAAATACTTGTTTATAAATTTCTGTATATAGATTTGGCAACAATTTAATATCAATCGAATGTGTTTGCATATTAAAGCCAGGAGTATCGACTATATAACTTTCACTTAACAAAGAAAATAATTCTACATTTCTAGTTGTGTTTTTCCCTCGTTTGATTTTGTTTGATACCGGAGCAGTATCACTGTGAAGGCCAGGTATTATATTATTTAATAAAGTTGTTTTTCCAACACCTGATGGGCCCATCAATATAGAACATTTTTTACTTTGTAACTCAATCAAAAATTTTTTAAAATTATCAGGTTTATTTAAACTTAAAGAAATAACTTGATAACCCCAAGTCTTGAATTTATCGATTAAAAAATTTATTCTTTTTTCAGATATTAAATCACATTTAGTTAAAACTAATGAAACTTCAACTCTCAACAATTCAGCAGATATTAAAAATTTATTTACTTGAGATAAATTTAAATTTGGTTCTTCTACAGAAAAAACAACATATATATTAGAAATATTTGCAACTGATGGTCTATTTAATAAATTTTTTCTTTTTATTAGACTTTCTATTGTCGCACGTTTAGTTTTTAAATCAATTTTATTAATTACTACTTCGTCCCCAACAAAAATAAACTCATTTCTAAAATTTACAGATTTCTTTATCTTACACAAGAAATTTTTATTTTCTTTAAATTTATTATTATCTTTTAGGTTTACCAAATAAAATTCATTAAATTTTTTTGTAACTAGGCCAACATATTTTTTTTCACTTTTCATTAAAAATTTGAATTTGTATTGAATTTTTATCTGCAGAAATTTGTTTAAAAAGATATCCCATTCCTTTTAAAGTATTCTGAACCATTTCAACTGGCTCACCTTTGTCTAATGTAATTATTAAATCTTCATTGGTTGATAACTTCTCTAAAGCTAGTTTAACTTTCACTACATTTAAAGGGCATGGAATATATTTAAGATCCAGTGATTTTAATTGCACCATTAGGATTCTTTACCGAATAATTTACTAAATAATCCACTACTTGTATTTATATTTTTATCAGAATATTGAGAAGCTAAACTTTCTAAAAGACTCCTTTCTTCCTCAGTTATGCGTGTTGGCAGTTTAACCTTTACCAATACTTCATGATTGCCTCTTGCTACTGGATTTCCAAGCCTAGGGACTCCCTTATTCTCTAATGATAGAGTTGTATTTGGTTGGCTTCCGCTTGGGATTTTCAAATTTACTTTACCGTCTACAGTAATAATTTCTACAGTATCACCAAGAATAGCCTGAAGATAACTGATAGTTATTTCTGAATAAATAGTTACACCATCTCTTTTTAATTTTGGATCATTTTTAACCTTTATAAATACATAAAGATCACCGGGAGGTCCTCCTTTCAAACCAACATTACCCTCTCCAGACACTCTTAACTTGGTACCAGTATCAACTCCTGCAGGAATATTGATTCGTAATTTTTTTCTAACTTGTTTTACACCATTTCCTCCGCAGCTTGCACAAGGATCTGAAATAATTTGACCAGTACTATTACAAGTTGGACATTCAGCTACTTGAGTAAAATTACCAAAAGGAGTGCGTGTAGCTCTCCTTACCTGTCCACTACCTCCACATGTTGTACAAGTAGTTGGTCCTGTTCCTGGCTTGGAACCCATACCTCTACATGTTTCACATGTCTCAAGGTGAGGTATTTTAATTTCTCTTTGTTGTCCAAAAATAGCTTCTTTGAAATCAACATTTAAATCATATCTTAAATCATCTCCTTGCTGGGGTCCTCTTCTTTGTGTTCTACCTCCTTGTTGACTTTGTCCTCCGAATCCATTAAAAAAAGTTTCAAATAAATCTGCGAAGCCACCCATATCTCCCATATCTGGCATGCCAGCAGCGCCTCCAAGACCAGCCTCTCCAAACTGATCATATCTTGCTCTGGTTTCAGGGTCAGCCAATGCTTCGTATGCCTTGCCAATCTCTTTAAACTTATCTTCAGCCCCAGGTTCTTTATTTATATCTGGGTGATATTGCCTCGCCAGTTTTCTATAAGCCCTTTTTAAGGTATCAGCATCTGCATCTCTGGAGACTCCAAGTGTTTGATAAAAATCAGCCATTAAAAAATGCTCAAGTATACATTTAACAATTTAATTATCATCAGAAGCAATTTCCTCTGAATCAATAACCTCTTCAACTTTATCCTTTTCTTCTTGTTCTTGTGAATCTTTCTTGCCAGGTCCCATTGAAACCTTGACCAAAGCATGTCTTAAAACTTTACCTTCCATATGATATCCACGCTGTAGTTCCTCTATAATCAGATCTTCACTAAACTCTTCACTAGGTTCTCTTAAAACGGCTTCATGTAAATTTGGATCAAACTGCTGACCAACCACTCTCATTGGTGCTACACCTTGTTGCTTTAAAACCTCCACTAATTGTTTGTATAGACCTTGATAGCTTCTATGTAGAGATTGAGCTTCATCAGTTTCAGGTTTAAGTTGTTGTCTTGCTCTTTCAAAATTATCCACAATAGGTAAAATCGCTGTAAGAGCTTTTGATACAAGTTGAATTTTTAATTCATCTTGATCTCTAGATTGTCTCTTTCTAAAATTATCAAAATCTGCAGCAATTCTTACGTATTGACCTTTTAAAGTTTCATGCTCTTTTTCCAATTGCTCCAATCTTGCATCATTATTAGAAATAGAATTTTTTAGATCCTCGGCATTAATATTTTGTTCTTCATTAATAGATGATTTATTCTCTTCATTAATTTGATCTTCAACTAAAGAGGTATCTACAGATTCATTTTCTTGATCAGAAACTCCTTCATCCTTACTATCAATATTGTCTGATTGATTTTCAATCATTATCATAAAAATTATTAAAACTATTCTCTATTAAATTATCGCACAACACAAGTTGCGGAAGGCCGCACAAATAATTTATTCAGCTTCAAATCTCAATGCAAGGCCATTATTACAATATCTCTTGCCAGTGGGCATTGGCCCATCATTAAATACGTGTCCTTGATGCCCACCACATCTTGAGCAATGATATTCTGTTCTTGGTACTATTAATTTAAAATCTACTTTTGTTTCAACGGAATCTTGTAAAGAGTCCCAAAAACTTGGCCAACCAGTTCCGCTGTCATACTTAGTATCAGATGAAAAGAGAGGAAAATCACAGCCTGCACAATAAAAAATTCCTTTCCTTTTTTCACTATTTAAATTACTACTAAAAGCTCTTTCTGTCCCCTCCTCTCGCAAAATATAATAAGATTCTGGAGCTAACTTCTTTTTCCATTCCTCTTTTGATAAATTCCATTCTTCACCTGAATTAATAGAAGAGGCAAATACTTGAAAAGGCTTAAAAATTATTTTTAAAAATGACATGATAGGAATTAAAATAAAAATTCTTCTAGATAAAAATTGATTCATATATTCAAATATTATTAAGTTTTTTAATGAAAATCGATCAAATCAATTCTATAAATAATTTTCACAAATTAAGTATAGCTCCAATGATGGATTGTACTGATAAACATTTTAGAATGATTATGAGAAAAATCAGTTCAAAAGCACTTTTATATACAGAAATGATAGTAGCTCAAAGTTTAATTTATTCGGATCAGAAAAATAGATTTTTAGACTTTAACGAAGAAGAGCATCCTATCTCAATTCAATTTGGTGGAGATAATCCTCAAATACTTAAAGAAGCAGCACAAATGGCACAAGATTGGGGTTATGACGAAATCAACTTCAATGTAGGTTGCCCAAGTCCAAGAGTCTGCTCGGGAAATTTTGGCGCCTCACTTATGAAGGAACCTGAAAAAGTTGCAAGATGCATAGAAACACTAAAAAATAATAGCAATTTACCCGTCACAATTAAACACAGAATCGGTGTGGATCAAGATGATAGTCTGACTAATTTAGATAATTTCGTTAAACGAATCGCTGATGCAGGAGCGGACAGATTCACAGTTCATGCTAGGAAAGCAATATTGAAAGGTTTAAATCCCAAGCAGAATAGGACTATACCCCCTCTTAAATATGAGATGGTTAAAGAACTAAAACAGTTAAATCCTAAATTAATAATTGAAATTAATGGTGGTATTACAAATCTAGAGGATTGTATTGAAGCATTGAATTATTTTGATGGTGTAATGATTGGCAGATCTGTTTATAAACGCCCATTACGTTGGTCTGAAGTTGATCAAAAAATATATGGAATTAAGAAAAAATCAATCACTGCCTCAAAAATAATATTTTCATTAATTCCTTACATAGAGAATCATATTAAACAGGGGGGAAGAACTTGGGATATTTGTAAACATCTTATAAATTTAGTAGAAGGTATCCCTAAAGCAAAAAGTTGGAGGAACCAAATTTCAACAAAGTCAATTAAAAAAGAATTAAATATTGATTATCTAATACAACTCACTTCTAAACTTGAAGAGATGGGCTATTAATCTTCTTACTCATTAGAAGCATCAGCTTCATTCGAAACTCCTCTTCTTCTTCTGCTTCTTCCGCTTTCATATTCAGAATTTTCAGAGGCATTTCCATAGCTTCTATCTTCCCATCCTTCTGCACCTGAGGATTTAGTTGAGTAATTTGAAGCGGGTTCAGAATATCCGCCACCATTATTACCTCCTCCATAACCTCCTCGGCCACCACCATAGCCACCACCATTATTGCCACCACCGTAGCCTCCACCGTTATTGCCACCACCGTAGCCTCCTCGGCCACCACCGCCTCTACGACCGCCGCCGCCGCCGCCTCCTCTAGGCTCGGCTTTGTTAATTCTCAATGGTCTTCCCATGAGCTCAGTTCCCTGAAGACCATCGATAGCTGTTGTCTCAGTCGCTTCGTCTGACATTTCAACAAAAGCAAAACCTCTTTTTCTGCCTGTATCTCTTTCTAAAGGAAGAGAACAATTTAATACTTCACCAAAAGGGGCAAATAACTGTAGAACATCTTCTCGCTCTGCGCGAAAAGGCAAATTACCAACAAAAATACTCACTTGAAACTGAAATTGAAAAATTACCTAATTAAAACTACTAAATAAGTAGCCTAGTAACACTACTCTATTATTCTACTTCAATCCATCCCCTTGGTGTAGAAATTAATCGAGATTTATAGTAATAATTTTTTTTCCCAATAATTTAACTCAATTTTAACTTGATCAAAACCAGTACCACCTGTGCTAGTTCTAGACTTTACTACGTTAATTGGTTTTATTTTTTCAAAAATATCTTCTTCGAATTCAAGATGAAAACGCTTAAATTCATCTATCGTAAGATTTCTGAATAAGATTTTCTTTTCTAAGCAATGCTTAACCATTTTGCCAACAACTTGATAAGCACTTCTAAAAGGAACATCTTTAGCTACTAAATAATCTGCCAAATCAGTAGCATTAGAAAAATCATTTTCTACCGATTTAGCTAAATTATCAACATCAAATTCTATCCCCTCATTAATTAAAATTGTCATAGCCTTTAAACAAGAAGATAAGGTATCTACAGTATCAAAGATTGGTTCTTTATCCTCTTGGAAATCTTTATTGTAGGAGAGTGGTACTCCCTTAGTCATAGTTAATAATGCCTGAAGATGGCCATAAACTCTTCCTGTTTTACCCCTAATCAACTCAGGTACGTCTGGATTTTTTTTCTGAGGCATTAAACTACTTCCGGTAGCGCATCTATCAGTTAATCTTGCAAAAGAAAATTCATCAGTAACCCATAATATTATTTCTTCAGAAATTTTACTTAAATGAGACATTGCCAATGCAGATGCAGAGACAAATTCAACGCAAAAATCCCTATCACTTACGGCATCGATACTATTTTTATAAATCTTTTCAAAACCAAGGAGCTCGGCAGTAAAATATCTATCAATTTTGATTTTCGTACCAGCTAACGCTGCTGCACCCAAAGGAGAAATATTGACTCTTGATCTTACATCCTTAAGTCTTTCTCGATCTCTTTGGAACATTTCTAAATACGCCAGGAGATGATGAGCAAGAGATAAAGGTTGTGCTCTTTGCATATGTGTATAACCTGGAATCAATGTAAATAAATTTGTTTTTGCAACATAAAGCAAAGATTTCTGCAAATCATTAATCAAAGAATCTATATTATCAATTTCTGTTCTTAGCCATAATCTCAAGTCAGTACCTACTTGATCATTTCGACTCCTACCCGTATGCAATTTTTTTCCAGTATCTCCAATTAATGAAATAAGTTTTTCTTCTATACAGTAATGAATATCTTCAGCGGGATAATCAGGTAAAAACTTGCCTTCTAAAAATTCAACTTTAATAGTTTCTAATCCATTAATTATTTGTAAGGTTTCGCTAGAAGTTAAAATTTGCGTTTTACCTAGCATTTTTGCATGAGCGACAGAGCACTCTATATCTTCTAATATTAATTTCTTATCAAAAGAAATAGAAGCATTAAACTTGTCGATAAAAGGGTTAAGACTATTATCAAATCTATTACTCCAAATTTTTGCCATATAAATCTAAGACTTGAGTTACTTCTAATAAAGCAATTTTTTATATATTTGACAAAATATCTACTTTAATTGAAAAACCACCATCGATGCATCGTCTTCTAAATGTCTATTTTGACCAGTAAAATCATCTAATTTTTTGAAAATTTTATTTAAAATTTCTTGAGATGAATATGATTGTTTACAAAATTTCGAAAAAATTGTAATTAACCTTTCCTCATCAAATCTTTCTCCCAAGGCATTTGAAGTATCTGTTACTCCATCCGTATAATATAGAATCAAATCATTTTCATTAAGATTAATTTCTCCACATTGATATTCAGCATCTTCTTGTAATCCAAGGACGAGTCCTTCAGTATCTAACTTAATGATTTTTTGCTCTGAACTTTTCCAAAGCAAAGGAGGATTATGTGCGGCGTTAGCATATCGCAATTTTTTTGTTCTAGGATCGTAATCTGAATAAAATAAAGTTACAAATCTGTGAGATTGATCTAAATCATTTATTGCCAACTGATTTAAATCATGCAAAATTCTATCTGGAGGCAAACCTGTTAAAACTTCAGCCCGAAGCATTCCTCTTAACATAGTCATTAAAAGACCAGCTGGAATTCCTTTACCCATTACATCACCAATCACTAAAGCCCATCTTGCTTTTTCTTTTCTCTTATCAGAAACGTTTGTTTTCAAAGACATAAAATCATAATAGTCTCCACCTAACTGCAGAGCAGGCCGGCAATGTGCAGCAAGGTCTACACCATAGATAACGGGACAATAATCAGGTAATAATTGTGATTGTATTTCTGCTCCTGTAGAAATTTCTCTATCTACATTTTCATGCTTTTTCTTAGCTTTTATAAGCCAATAATTTTCTAAACCAACAGCAAGACAATTAATAATAAATTTAAATTTTAAATCTTCGGTAATTGAGCCCTTAGAAATATTATTGCTGAATATATAGATAAAACCTCTACATTTACCTCTAGATATTATTTTTTCAGATTCAATAATATATTCTTTAAAGTTATTTTTTAAAGAATCTTCAAAATTTAATATTTCCCGTATTTTAAAATTTTTTGAAAATTTAAATCTATTAAAAAAACTGTAAATTGTTTCTTCTACATTGATAGATTTTGTATTAGAAGAAATTTTTATATTTTCATGCCATATTTTTCCTTCGTCGTTTAAAGGAATAATTAGTATTATTTTTTCATTAAAAATATGCTTAAAGATTAAACAAGTATACTCTAATAATTTTCTTATATTTGAAAACGATTTTAAATAGTATGCAAGTGAAGTAGCTATTTCTGCAAACTTTTCTTCATTTTTTACAGGTAATATAGATTGAGTTTCTAAAAATGTTTGAATAAATTTATTCGAAAGTAATTTATCTTTTTGATTATTATCCAAAACTACACATGATATATATAGGTATGTTTTAACACAGAATTATAAATTTAATTAAATATTTATCTATCTGCAAGCAAAGCCTCTACAAATTCAAAACTATTAAAGGGTCTCAAATCTTTTATCCCTTCCCCAGCTCCTATAAATCTAATTGGAAGATTAACTTCTGCAGAAACAGCCAAAGAAACTCCTCCTCTTGATGAACCATCTAATTTGGTAATAATTGCCCCACTTAAATTTGCAGATTTTGCAAAACTTTTTGCTTGCTTCAAACCATTTTGTCCTTGACTTGCATCTAAGACTAGTAATGATTCAACAATCGCATCTGGGACTTTTTTATCAATAATTTTTTTTATTTTAGATAACTCATCCATGAGATTATTCTTTGTTTGCAATCTCCCCGCTGTATCAACAAGTAGCAAATCACTATTCCTTTTTTTTGCTGAGTTTATAGCATCAAAAACAACAGCTGCAGGATCAGCATTTTTTGATTTATTAGAGACAACATCAACATTGCTCCTTTGTCCCCAAACAGTTAATTGCTCTACAGCGGCTGCTCTAAAAGTATCCGCAGCAGCTATCAAAGTTTTATAATTACTTTGTGAAGATAAATAAGCTAATTTTCCTAAAGTTGTAGTTTTACCAACACCATTTACCCCAACTAATAGCCAAACATTCAACTTTCCTCTTTGAGGTACTAACAGGCTAATTCCTGATTCTTTTATTGGTTTATCAATTATTAACCTTAATTCTTCTTTCAAAAATTTAATACCTTCTTCTCCACCAACAACTTCCTCGTTTAATTTTTTTCTGAGAGAGGTAATTACCTTATCAGTTGAATCAATCCCCACATCGGCTCTTATTAATAAAGTTTCTAAATCATCAAGAGATTCTGGCGTTAGCGGATCATCTCCCAATTTGTCCAATAATTCAGTAACAAAACCTTTTCTTGTTTCCTCTAGTCCTCTTCTTAATTTAGTTAACCAATCAATTTCATCAATTGATATTTGATTTAATTTTTTGCCTTGAGAAGCTAATACCATGGCTGACCAAGTGAAATCATCGTCAAATTCCCCTAATTCAGCTTCAACATTATTTTCCGAATTTAAGGAAGTATTTTGTGAACTTGAAATTTCTAATAACTCTTGTTTTTTCTCTTCCTCTTTCTGTAACTCTTGTTTTTTCTCTTCCTCTTTCTGTAACTCTTGTTTTTTCTCTTCCTCTTTCTGTAACTCTTGTTTTTTCTCTTCTTGCTGTTTTTTTAGGAGTGCATAAGCTTGTGCTGCCCATTCTCGAGAACTATCAGAATCAGTCATTGATATTTTTTAGATCAAATATAATTGT
>MDTG01357760.1_pt1 | contig 11050 bp, 5 predicted proteins | sample 811421 | NCBI WGS metagenome assembly MDTG01 (sample SAMN05326645, study PRJNA326480) | marine metagenome | isolation source: seawater | place: Pacific Ocean: South East | collected 2011 | reverse complement strand
TGGAATACCTAGTTCATCTGTTTTCATAAGCATACAAGTATTTTAACTGATATTAATAAGATTGTCAAGAGAATTATCACCCTCTTGATTATTAACTTTTGGTTTTGCCCTACGCCCTTCCATTTCTGCTTTATACATATCAAGAATGGCTGTAATTTGTTCTTTTACCTGTGGATTGTGGGTCATCCAGAATTTTTTGTTCAATTCTAAAATTTTTTCTTCTAATTCGTTGTCTGATAGTTCATCAAAACTATTTACTAATGGATTAAAGGACGGTATTGAAGTCACCTAAATATTCTCCATAGACTGTTGCACCACCGTCTATAGTCCAAAATCTATATATTACAGGATGTGCCGCATTGTCAATAATTGCTGGATGTGGAAAAGATCCTGAAGTACTTACTACTTTTATTACACCACCGTTTGATGGATTGGAAAATGAAACATTATATAAAGTTGTAGTATCTGAAATATCTCCGCCTCTTTTTAATTCAACTATCATTTCGGCATATTTACCACTTGATGGCCAATCTGTAGGTTGTAGAATAATGCCGGCAGTGTTTATAGTATAAGCATGGTATGTCCCAATTTCATGACTCATTGGTCTGTTACCTGCAACTCCTAATACACCTCCACTATAGTATTTGTGTGAAGCATTGTTAAACACAACATTACTAATTGTGTTACCTTGCATGTTAGTGATTGCATCGTTGCTCTTAACTGTATTCGTATCTAATGATGTTAAGTCAGCATGAGTATTTTCCAACTCTGTTTTAATTTTGCTAAAGTTATCTCTAAAGCCTTGCGAGTCGTTATCTACGCCTGCTTCAGGAAAGTCTGCATTAATTGTGCCTATGTTAGCACTATTTGTTGTAATGGCCATATGTTATTCTCCTACACATATTTATCAGTGTTAAGCATTATAATTATATTTTCCGAACAGTATATATTGGTCGTTTGAATTGCCTACAACACTGTCTACTATATATCTGTCAATTTCTATATCTAAATCTTTGAAATCGTAGGTTCTGTTTCGTAATGAAATCATAATCTCGTTACTAGTTCCTGGCTTACAATAGCATAATGGTATTGCTAGTATAAATCCTGTTTCTTGTTCTCCAGCAGTTTGTGGAGTTCGCATCCATAAAGGTAAAAAGTCATATTCAGTTCTGCCTAATGCTTTTATGCTATCTTGCATATTTGTAATATTACTAATATATTTCTTACCTTGTCCGCCGCTTGCTAATACAGCATCACTATCTGCTTTAACAACATTATGATCACCAAATACAAATGGATCACTATCTGTGTTTGCTGTTGCAGTTAATGTTTCATTTGTTGCTATTGTGTTTACAGTATCACCTAAGTCTAACTGTGTATCATCAGTCATAAATTTATACTGTTCTGTATTTCTATTTACATTTGTATTATCAAGTAATGTAGGCGTTCCTTGTGGATGATTACTACGCTGTGCAAGATCTGCTTTTAGTTGCATATCACTTTTTTGTACAAATGACTTTCTAGTTTCGCCTACTTTTGCTTTAGAAGGATCAATTAGTTCAACATATATAACCTCATATATAATATCTTGTGTACCTGGAGTTTTTGCTACTGCACTTTTTAATTCGCCTGTATTGAATCTACGTTTCTTATGCCATTTTTGACTTGCAATAGCAAATTCGTTTATTGTTTTTGTTTCAATACCTGCATATGCTAAAATTTTGATGTCACGTTGTATACCAAAGTTTGGATCATTTGGTCTGTAAATACTTGTTGGTGGAAAGTTTGCAGGGTCACTTATAAACTCTTGATATGCTTGTCTTTTGTCTTCCCTTAAATAAGGCTTCATAAACAAATTACTATATTGTCTATCATCGTCATCAATAACTTCAATGCTAAACTCTTTAGTTGTAGCACTAAATCCAAATCTATCTTTGGCTTCTATTGTAAATTTATATATTCTATCAATACTAGTAGTGTCATTATCAAATGTCATGTTATCATTGTCAAAGAAAGTTAAGCATTTACGTTCGCTATCACTAAATTGAATTACAGTACCAGTTATTTCTCCGTTATATTGTAACGTCAACCCAGGAGGTAAACTTCCACTTGTTAATCTATAAAATAAAGGTGCATCCGGAACTGTAGTTGTACCTTGCACTTTAAATACGCTAATTTGGTTTGCTGGTATAGTTCCTAATTTTGTTTTGCTAATCCATGCAATACTACTATCTACATCACCAAGTAGTTTAACTGTAAACGTTTTATCTTTAAACGAAGCAACACTAAGAACATTGTTTTCAGTTATTAAAAGTTCTGCTCTAACTGTAAATTTATATTCAGTTGTGATTGCAGGTTGATAGCCAACCCTTCCTGCTATTTCTCCTGTGTCAGAATCTATAGTCATTCCTGCTGGAATTTTACTTGTAGTACCATCATCGTTTAACGCTTGCAACGAGTACCTAATTGCACCTATTTGATTTTCATTTTTTAATACTTCTAAAAATAAAGTTATATAGTTATTTGCTCTTCGAAATCCAAACTCTCTTGGAGTAATCCATACTGGTGTTCTAATATATGTGTTGTCTGCTGTGAATACACCTGTAGCAACTTGTACCACAACATTATCTGCACGTAAAAAATCTTCTCCTACAACATAGATAGTAAAGTTTCTTTTTACAACAGCAAGTCCGTCACTAACACTAACTTTAAAATCGTAGTGTCTATTTAATTTTTTTGGTGGATTGTAAACATAGTTTGGTATAAGTTGTCCTTGAAAGAACAAACTACTTTTGTTTGAAAAATCATGCAAGTACATATCATAATTTGCTGTATCATATTGCCCTTGTGCTGATCTTTTATCTAATGCAAGTAAAGGTTCAACTACACCAGATAGTTTACCAGTCTTGCTCATACTAATACCAGGAGGCAGTTCGCCATCATCTTTGTCGATCCAAAATTCTAAACTTTTATCTGCTGGCAAATCAACATCTGTTGCTACTAGTTGGAAATCAATTATTTCATTATCTAAAATAAAAAATCTATTGTTTATTGGTGAGTTACCAACAGACAATCTTCCTTCTTTAGTTTTCCATAAAGGATCATCAGGACCATTTACAATAATTTTATATGTTCTATCTTCTATAACAGTGCCTACAGTTGATCTAAGAACAAATGTAAATGTTGTACTCCTTTCAACTTGTTTAGGTGTACCCATAATATTATTTTGTGAAATTCTTAAACCTGGTGGTAATGAGCCTGCTATAATTTGTATTGTTGGACTGATACCAACTGCAATAGGCAACCCTAAAGAAATAGTTTCTTCTTCATTAGTCGTAACTAATGTAGTTCCAGATGGCTGTGTCCAATGTGACATTCTATGCTACTGCTCCCATGTCAGTGCCATACGTAACAGGTGCAGTTATTGTACCATAGTCAATATCAAAATTTAGTTGCAAGTATTCTGCATGGCTTGTAATGTTTGGATTGATTGCTCCAAACTCTAGTTGTGTTGTAAATACTTCACTGCCTTCACTTGAAGTGTCAGTAATAGTAACTGTATTACCTGATAGTCCTGTTGTTATACCTGCGCCACCAATGATGCGTAATGTTTCACCGTCGTCAACATTCATACTACCTGAATCTGTTACTACTAAAAAGCCTTGTAAATTTGCACTAATTTGAATATCGTTGCCCGCTACTGCTTGTACAGAAACTCCTGTACCTGCTGTAAAATTTTTGAATTGTAATTGATCGCCAACCTTGCCGCTGAAAACTGCAACACCTGTACCAATCCCTGCTCCTGTAGTTGATTCTGGTTGACGTAAATCAAGTTCATCAAAGTTTTCGTTTACTTTACGGAATGCTTCTCTTAGATCATCGCCTGTGCCGTCGTTAGCAATATTACCAATGTTTATGTTTTGTATAGTCATATCATTATCCTTATATTGTATTTATTTGTTTAAGTACCCCAAACAAAACGCACTGCTCCTGCACCACCATTTTGTCCAGAGTGTGCTAAAAACCAACGGTATCTAAACTGTCCGCCGCCTGAATATATAGTTTGATCTCTAATCATACCGCCTGCGCCACCGCCGCCACCTTGACCATAAGCATTGCCACCACTATTACCACCGTCGCCCCCGTCTGTTGCACCTGTGTAATTGTAAGGCCCTGTTCCTAAAGATGGAGCATCTGAACCTGAATTACCTTGAGTAGTTCCTCCGAATAGACGCATGCCTCCGCCGTCTCCTCCTGAAGCGGCTTTGTAATAATTATATCCGCCATTACTTCTGTGAAACTGACCGCGTCCTTGACCGCCACGACCGCCATAGCCACCACCACCTCCACCACCTGGTGTAGTATTTGATCCACTGCCGCCATTGCCGCCTATTCTAGTACTGTAATCTGTTGCGGCATTCAAAAACGCCGCGTCCCCTTGAGCACTTCCTCCTGCTCCATTAGTGCCTCCACCATAACAATTTATTGCACCTATATCAGTTCCTCCACTGCTCCATGTTACTGTTGTAGTACCGCCTGATGTTGCATTTGTTACAGTTCCTGATTGTGGATATTTTTGACTTGAACCGTTTACAGTTTCAAATGGTGAATTTGTAGAAACTGATCCGCCAGTACCCCCTGCTCCAATACTAACTGCAAATACATCTCCAGGCTGAACAGTAAGTCCTGTGACAGACATATATGCTCCTCCACCACCACCGTTACCGGATCCGGATGAATATTGTCCAGGTGGTCCACCTGCACCGCCGCCTACTGCATATACTGTAATTAGTGTTACACCTGATGGAACAGTAAATGATCCTGTTGATGTAACTAATTGTGATCCTGCTACTGTTTGGCTAGTGTCGTTTATAGTTACACTTGCTGTTGTACCTATTCCATCTAATGTTATTGTAAACGTTTCAGTTGCCATTGAATTACCCTTTAATCAGTTAAACTATCTTCTGTGACATTAAATGTAATAGTTGCACTATTATTTAATATTGTAAACACTCCTGTTAGACTTACGCCTCCAATGTCTGCACTTGATACTCCAGTAATTGTATATGGCACATTTGTACCATTTGCTACATTTGTTGTATCTAATGTAATTGTAAAACTTTGTCCTTCGTCTACTGTAGATTGACTTGTTGACAATGAATATGTTGGAGTTTGTACTTCTGGTTCTGCTTGTACACTTACATCAAGTACCATTTTATATTCTACAAAACCACTTACAGTTGTACTTGTTGTACCATTAACAAGTGATGATGCTGTTGCAGTCGAGTCGTCTATTGTCATTCCTGTGTCGTGTTGTGTTATTGGTGAATTACTATCAACAGTTACACTTCCGTGTACTTCATATGACCAATCTTCTACAGTCAAAGTTGTTGTGGTTGAATCTGAATTGTTTATAGGTACACTTGCAATTAGTCCACCTGTTCTACCTAAACTTGTTTGTGTGCTACTAATACCGTCACCACTTACCCAAAGTCTGTTGTTAGGATTAAGTGTATTATCTAAACTACATTTATATATTGTAGTGTTTAAATTTGAACTTGTACTTGTGTGTAAGTTTCTAAATTTTAAATCGCCTAAACTACTACTAAATGATATTACCATTCCGCGCTTGTTAGTGTTTGTGGAGTCTTTGTTTTGCTCGCCAACAGCAATGATTTTGTTATTTCTTGTATCAAAATCAATATCTCTTAGTTTAGGTTTAGTTGCTCTATAATCTTCAGTAATACCTTGCTCGCCTATATCATTTATTACCCAATCAGTATCTATAATTCCTGTTGTTGAATTTAGTTTACATATATGCGACTGTTCAAAATTAGTTTGTGGGTTATCAACATATCCGAAACCAACTATTGGATTATCATTTTCATCGACTGTAATACCTGCTGGAACAAATCCAGTACCTGTTGCTGTAGGAACATACCAGAATCTTTCAAAACTTACTGATAGTCCGCTGTTAAATTTACGCACAAATACTGTTGGTTCTGCACCATCGCTTTTTATTTCTGTACCAAGAACATATACATTGCCTGAACCGTCTACTGCTACATCTTCCGCTACACCCTTTTTAGCACTAGGGTTTGCTTTTTTAACATTCATAACATCACCGTTGGAAACATTTACTTTTAACAACCACATACCGCTCTCAAAAGTTTGTAAATAGTTTGCTCCTACTGCAATAATGTTACCATCGCTTGCAAAAGTCATAGCCTTAATTGCTAATGCATTTCCGTCACTATCTGAATAATTACGTTGCCATTGTACTGTGCCGCCTGCATTAAGTTTTGTAATATACGCATCACTTGGATAGTCTGCACTAGGAGTATTAGTTTCCCAGTTCCATGAACCACTATAACCTACAAAAACATTTTCTGCACTATCTACTATTGCACTTGTTACAATATAGTTTTGTGTAAATGTACGCCTCCAAATTGGAGAGCCTCTATCAGTGTATTTTATTAATGCACAAGTTTTGTTCGACCCACTGTCTAATTGTTCAATTACAACAGAGTTTCCGCTTCCTGCGTGTGCTACAAATTGGAATGTAGTTCCTGCTGAACGTGTAGATGTAGGTCCGTAATGCGAAGTTACCCAATGTTTATCTGCAAGATATATTTCGCCATTCATATCATTATGAATACTACATTGATAATATTTACGTCCACCAACACTTGGTGTATATGAAATAATACTGTTTACTGTACCTTGGTTCAATACACCGTTAGTTTGATTAAGTGTGCCGTTACCTTGCACGTCTTTTATAAACAATGGATGCCCAGAAGCATTAACAGTCCAATTAATTGTATCGCCTCTATCATATACTAATGGAGGATTGAGTCCGCTAATTATACCGTTTCTGTCTGAACCTGCTGTCCACGTATAACCAGATGCACCACTGTTGATTACTGTTCCTGAAAATGTTTCTTGTGTACCATCACTAGTATCATTAATTGTTACTGATTTTGATTGTGCATTATCTGTCATATACGGCAAGTAATGATCATCATCTTCTTGTGTCGTTGCAGTTAGACTTTCTATTAATTTTAAATTAAAACTTTCTACACCATCAAACGTATCATCTGCTAGAACTGTAAATGTTCTACTATTTGCTACTTGCGTAAATGAGCCTCTAATACCTCCATAAGATGTAATTAATCCTGCTGTGTCTATATCACTTGTTGTTACTCCTGTAATTTCATAAGGAATAACTACTTGAGGATCTGTTGTACTAAGATTATTGTTTGTAGTAATAGCAAATGTACTTCCTTCGTTTGCATTTGTTTTATTAGAAGAAAGCGTATACTGTGGCGGTTCAAATTTATCTCTACTACCTGGATACATAATCCATAAGCCACCATTTTGTCCTGTTTCTGCTCTAGTTGTGTTACCTGAAGTTGCAAGTCCCATAACAAGTACACCGCCTGCACCTGCTCCTACTTCATGACTTGTTACTGCTGGACTGACTGTATCTGCACTATTTCCTTTTTGTCCTTCTACTCCTGTAGTTACTGTTCCTGCTCCTGTTATTGTTAAAGTAGGAACTGTTGTATCTGCGTGGTCACCTCTTAATGCTGTTAATTCTCTTGTTAGAGTTGTGCCTCCACCTCTTGCACCATATGTAATACCTGTACCACTTTGCCAGTTTTGGACAAATCCATGTCCGCCCCCTGTACCAGCAGTTTGTTGTGGCCTCAATTTTGCATTTCCTTCAGCGTAAACTTTTATTTCTGCAACTTTTGTTGTATTCAAATCTGTAGCGTTAGTTGCCACTCCACCTCTAAATTCAATAATTGTTACTGCTTCACTTGCACTGTAACCGCCTCCTATAGCATACGATACTCCTCCATAGTCTGCTGTGCTTGCAAATGATGTTGAGCCAGCAAATGTATATTGTGCGGTATTTGCACTACCGTTTATACTAACTGTTGCTGAACTACCAAAATCTTTAGATGTAGTTTTGTAAACATATCTAGGTGTTTCTGCACCGTTACGTACTAACACATAATATGCATCATAATTATTACTAGAACCGTCTACCCATGTATTACTTGTTGCTAACACATCAGCAAATTTCTTTTGTAGTATAAAAGCATATTCATCATTGTAATTTTCAGTTCCTCCGGATACAACATCTAAAGTAACTCTAACACCACTTGAATAACTAATGTCGGAACATATTACTGTTCCTGTTGTAGACTTAGTCCAATTGTATGGTGATGTTATTGCGTTATTGTAATCTAATAAAGTGTTGTATGGTTGTCCTGGACCGCCTGTAGCACCTGGTCCTGCACCTCCGCCACCTCCACCAACAATAGCAGAACCTTGGTTATATCTATACGAATCACCACCTTGGCCGCCTGCTTTGCTAATTGTAAATGCACCTGACGTTGTTCCGCCAGCACCGCCTGCTTTACGTTCGTAAATTCCTAAACTGTTTAACGCAACTGCTGGACTTGCTTGTCCGCCACCTGCTGTGTATGTAGTTCCACCATATGTAAATGATGTAGCACCACCGTTGTTATTACCAGCACCACCTGCACCTACAGTGTAGGTAAGTGTTTGTCCTGGAACAACCGATAAGTTATTCATAATACCTACAGCGCCAGCACCACCTCCACCAGTAACTTGTCCAGCACCTAGTGCGGCTGTTGTTCCTGATCCAGCACCTCCACCTACAGCCATTACACTTATATTTTGTACGTTTGCTGGAATAATAAAACTGCCACTTCCTGGTGAAGTAATAATTTCATCTCCTGCTACAAGAGTTGTACTTGTATCGTTTATTGTAACTGATGCACTTACATTGTCAATAGTAGTCAAACTAATAGTAAAAGTTTCTGCACCTTCTGTTGTAAAATCTTCTGCAATAGTAAAACTTTGTCGTGTTGTAGTTCCAGTCACATAATTACCACTTAAAGAACCAGTGCTTAAATCATTTGCACTAATTCCTGTAATTGTATAAGGTAATGTTACTCCTGGGATTCCATTTTCTACAACTAAGTCTACATCAAATGATTGTCCTTCGTTTACTGAACCTGCTGTTGCAACTAGATTGTAAGTAATAGGAGAGTTACTTGTATCATTTATTTGAACACCAAGTGTTTCTCCTGCCGCTGTAAATGTTAAAGTTTCTGCGCCTTCTAAAAGTCCGTCAGCGGCTATAACATATGTACGTGACATATCACTACCTACAGTAAAATTACCAGTTAGTGGTTCGCCACTAATATCTGCTGTGCTTATACCTGTAATTGTATAAGGTATTATTGTTCCAGATAATACATTATTTGCTGTTAGTGTAATCGTTGTAGATTCACCTTCACCTAAACTATCTCGTGTACTTGCAAGTGAATAAGTTGCATCTGGTTTACTAGTATCATTAATTGTAACACTAACATTTTTTCCTGCAACTTCATCTAATGAAAGTGTAAATGTTTCGTTACCATCGTCAAAGTAATTGTCTGCTGTTGCAGTAAAAGTTAAAATTTGACTAGTTCCTATAATAAAATTACCAGTTAATGGTGCATCTGTAATATCTGAACTTTCAACTCCACTAATTGTATATGGAATAATTGTACCATTTACTAATCCTGTAGTAGTTAGTGAAACTGAAAAACTTTGTCCTTCGTCTACGCTTGAAGCACTTGCTGTTAATGCATATGTGGCTTCCTGTGCTCCTGCTGATGCAACAATAGTTTCATCACCTGCAATAGTTAAAACGTTTGCAGAATTGTAAGGTTGGAACGCATATGCATTTGTTCCTCCCATTAAACTTCTATAATTTGTATAGTCTGAACCTGTATTTCCGTTTTCGTCTAGTTGTGTTTTTGCATTTGTTGTAACCCATGCTTTAAACTGTGCCGGTGTAGCGTTAGGCTGTACTTCTCCGTATGTTGTAATTAATCCTGCAATCTGCGGAGATGCCATAGATGTTCCGCCTATGTTAGCAATCCTATATGAAGTGTCTAAATACTGTCCGTCTGTAAATCTATTTGTTGTACTTGTTGCACTGAAAATATTTGTTCCTGGTGCATAAACATCAACTCCAGGACCTTTCTCAGAACTTTGTGCTACTTGTTCATTTCCGTCTACGTCTAATTCACTGTCGATATTACCTACCATAATAGCATTTGTACTATATGGCGATGATCCTCTGTGATAATATTTTGTTTGACCGAAACTATTTGTGTAATAGTTATTGTAATCTGGATCACTTGCTGTAGCAATTTTATGATAATTGTTTCCAGCCGCAATACATACAGTAACACCTGCTTCAATTAGTTCTTCTACATCTGCATCAACTGATGCTACTCTTATAGGATGGCGATACCCAGTTCCATCAAATGCTCCTGTCATTCCATAGGCAGTAAGTTTAGAATTACCAGTCCATGATGCACCTCTATAATTACCACCAGTAATACTTAAATATCTACTAAAGTATCCCCAACTCATATTAATAACAGTTGGACGTTTAACTCCTGTTAATACATCCGGAGTCTTTGCTTTATGCCATTCTTTAACAACATCAAAGATATCACTAATAGGCATACCATTGTTTGGATCGCTTGCACCTTGCAGTCCTGCAATTTTAATTGAATAAACTTTTGAATTCTTTGCCCAGCCGTATGTTTTTCCTGCGGCAATACCTGCACAGTGAGTACCATGTCCATCATAGTCTGTATAAAATCCTGCTGGTAATGTTCCACTTACTATTGACTGTGCTTGGTACCAATCAATTTCTTGTACTCTGCTGTTACCAAATGAATCTTGAAACTCTGGATGATCTGCTTGTATACCTGAATCTTGTACAATAAAATCAACACCTGTACCTGTAAGTGTATGTGTATATCCGCCAACAACTGCTCCGCTTGAGTTATATGGATTTGCTAAGGCACTAATTCTACGTAACCCCCAGTTAATGTTATCTCCTGTATTGGCAGTAGATTTATTAAAATTACCTGTTTGTGTTGCAAATCTTTCAATACCAATATCGTCACGTAAGTCTGGTCTTAGTTCAACTGCTTCAACCCGTTCA
>MDTG01202358.1_pt1 | contig 11051 bp, 10 predicted proteins | sample 811421 | NCBI WGS metagenome assembly MDTG01 (sample SAMN05326645, study PRJNA326480) | marine metagenome | isolation source: seawater | place: Pacific Ocean: South East | collected 2011 | reverse complement strand
TTTTGGCTCGCAATTGTGGTGCAAGCATAATTGGAGGGTGTTGTGGCACCATGCCTGAGCACCTTGCCGCAATGCGGCATTCGCTTGAGACGCAGCCCGTTGGACAACAACCTAATTTAGCTGAAATTTCTGTCTTACTGGGAGACTTTTCTTCTGTTCGGGATGGCACGGGTGAACAACCAGACCCGAGACGCCCACGCCGCCGTGGCCGTACATAATTTGTGCGAATTTGGGTTATTCGGTCGGAATGGTGAAAAACAGTGTCGTTATTTTTGCAGAATAGAAACATCTAAATCGTACATTCCGGCTAGCTTAGTCACTAAAGTGGTACAAAGAATAACAGGGTTTAAAGCCAATGTCTGACGAAGATGATATCATCCTGTCTGAATTGAATGATGATGAACTCGTGCCACAGATGCACGATGATTTGTACGATGGTCTGAAAGAAGAAATCGTGGAGTCCGTTAACATCCTTCTTGAACGTGGTTGGCAACCCTATGACGTGTTAACCAAAGCGCTTGTTGAAGGCATGCGGATCGTTGGTATCGACTTTCGTGACGGAATACTTTTTGTCCCAGAGGTTCTACTAGCTGCAAATGCTATGAAAGGTGGCATGGCTATTTTAAAACCTCTGCTCGCGGAAACGGGTGCACCTCGCTTGGGCAATATGGTCATTGGTACGGTTAAGGGCGACATTCACGACATTGGGAAAAACCTAGTGACGATGATGATGGAAGGCGCTGGCTTTGAGGTCAAAGATCTTGGAATTAATAACCCTGTGGAAAATTATATCGATGAGCTAGAAAATGGCGAGTATGACATCTTAGGCATGTCAGCACTGCTGACAACAACGATGCCTTACATGAAGGTTGTGATCGACACCATGATCGAAAAAGGTATGCGCGATGATTACACTGTTCTGGTGGGTGGTGCACCACTCAACGAAGAATTTGGCAAAGCCATTGGTGCAGACGCATATTGCCGCGACGCGGCTGTTGCAGTTGAGACTGCCAAAGAATTCATGGCGAAGAAACACAACCAGATCAGGGTCTAGACTCTTATGCTTGTTGATGATCACACATTGACAGAACAGGGATTAGACGCACGTGGACCAGATCCTGCGCGTGTGTTAATTTTAGCCTGTGGTGCGCTTGCTCGTGAGATTTTAGCCCTTTTCAAAATTAATCGATGGACACATATGGATCTGACATGTTTGCCGGCGAAATACCATCTTTATCCTGAAAAGATTGTGAGTGCTGTGGAGCAAGCGGTTACCAAACACCGAAGTTCCTATAGGCAGATATTCATAGCTTACGCCGATTGTGGTACTGGTGGCCTGTTAGAGGCAAAGTGCAAAGAATTGGGTGTCGAAATGATCCCAGGCCCGCATTGTTACTCTTTTTTTGAGGGCAATGACGTCTTTTCTGCGAGCTCAGACGACGAGATAACCGCTTTTTATCTTACCGACTTTTTGGTCAAACAATTTGATGCTTTCATCATCAAGCCTTTGGGACTAGACAGGCATCCTGAATTGCTGGAGGTCTATTTTGGCAATTACACTAAATTGGTCTACCAAGCTCAATCAAGCGACCCCGCCCTTGAAGCTGAAGCGGTTGACTGTGCTAAAAAATTAGGCTTGCCTTTAGAGTATCGATTCACGGGCTATGGTGATTTGCAAACTGCACTTGATAGTATCAAAAACTCTGATTAAAGCGCTCCGCACTTGCTTTCGAAAATCTGTCCTGCAACCCTGGCTCTAAACAACTTTGGGAAATTAATTTGATGGCACGCGAAGAAACAACAGACTTCATGGCAATGAAGGGCGCAGGATATTATTCCAAGGCAACCATTGGGGCGAAACATGTAATGGATAATGCGGCCCAAATGGTCCTTGATGCCGTAGATCGCATGGATCCTGCCGATGGTAACGGTGTGTTTCGCGTTACGGACATGGGGGCGGCCGATGGGGGTACTTCCCTAGATATGTGGCGGCGGGTTCTGGCTAAAGTGCGTGATCGCGCGCCAGACCGCCCAATTGAAATAATCTATACAGATCTGCCGCGTAATGATTTTAGCCAAGTTTTCCAGATCGTCCACGGTCTCACAGGAGAAGCAACTTATTTAGACGAAGTCTCGGACGTACACGCCATGGCCTCCGCGACTTCTTTCCACCAAGCTATCTTGCCTGAAGGTACGCTCGACCTTGGCTTTTCAGCAACCGCGAGCCACTATATCACTGCAGTGCCTTGTAATATCAACGACCACGTTCATATGGTCGGCGCAACAGGAGATACGCGCCAAGCCTATGAGGATAAGGGTGCGACCGATTGGGATAATATGTTGGCTAAGCGTGGGGCTGAAATGAAGTTGGGCGCACGTCTGTGTCTTTTCAACTTTGGAATCGATTGCGATGGGCAGTATCTAGGCAACACGGGCGGTGTGAACATGTTTGATACCTTCGCCCTGCATTGGCGTGGTTTAGTAGATGATGGAATTATCACTGAAGAAGAATTTGCAAACACAAACTTTCCTCAAGTTTACCGCAGCCAAGGCCAATTTGTTGCTCCTCTGAATGATAAAAATAGTGCTTCCTTTGCGTCGGGTCTGCGCTTGGAACATGTAGAATCTCGTGTTGTTCGTTGCCCTTTCGAACAGCATTATTCCGAACAGGGTGGAGATCCCATAAAATTCGCTGCTCAATACATTCCAACACTTCGCAGTTGGTCTGAACCCACCTTTGCGAATGGCCTTAGTCATGAGCGTAGCCCCGCAGACCGCGCTCGTATCATAGACTCTTTTTACCAGCGGTATGAGGCTATGGTTGCTGAGAATCCAGAGGGCCATGCTATGGATTATGTACATATCTACATGGTTTGTGTGAAAAAGTGATAAAGCTTTTTTACTTGTTGGATCCTTTTATTAATGTCTAACCATTAATTGCGATTATTTTTTACTTAATTTCTTTATCTTGACAGCTAACAGGATTAATTTCCCTTGATGATATGTTTTTGCACTAAAGAGTTAGTAATTTTTCCAAAGTTGAGTCAGTTGTGAAGCTCTGTATAAACCCTCAGTAGTTCTTTAAGAGAATGCTTGCTTGTTTCCCAATAAACTTGCAATCAACCTACATAATTACTCCGCGTCAGTCCATACTTTGTCATCTTCTCATTCAGTGTGCGTCTTGGTAGATTCAGTTCATCCATTACTGACTGAATAGATCCTTTGTGTCGGCGCATGGTTTTGTCGATAAGCATCCGCTCAAATGCGTCCACATATTCTTTAAGTGGCTTGCCTTCGGTTATCACTTCTGGCGTTGGTTCTGATGTATCGTCCATCAATAAATTTGCGATATGATAACTACCGCGACGGTGTTGCAACACTGCTCGTTCGGCTAGATTAATCATTTGGCGGATATTGCCAGGCCAGGGAGCCTGCAAAAGTTGTGAAGCGTCATGGGCGGATATTTCTGGGCCTTCACAACCGTATTCATCAGCAAATATTTCCAAGTAGCGGTTGAACAGGCTGAGAATATCCTCACCCTGTTGGCGCAATGCAGGTGGAATAATATGCATAGCGGCCAAACGGAAATACAGGTCTTGTCGAATAGAATTTTCCAAAGAAGCATTTGGATCAGGGGCATTTGAAATCGCAATGATACGCAATGCCGATGTAGTGGCGCCGTGATCATGATCTGCTAAAACCCCAACCAAACGGGCCTGGATCAAGTCTGGTAAACTCTCTATGTCCTCAAGGCACAAGGTACCCCCAAGTGACGCCTCAATTGCGGGCTTACCGTCTTCCATAGGGCCAAATAGGCGACGTGCCAGCTCTTCTTCGGTAAAGGCTGCGCAGTTCATTGTGATAAATTTCTTGCCTTGGCGTGGCCCACAAGCGTGTAGAGCCTGTGCAATCAGAGACTTACCTGTTCCGGTTTCACCAGACACAAGAATATGACCATCCGCCTGTGCAAAATCGAGGATATCTTCGCGCAAACGTTCCATCAACGGGGACGAACCCATTAGTTTACGCAACAAAACTGTCCCATCTGATAATTCGCGACGCAAAGTGCGGTTATCAAGTGCCAAGCGTCGAGTGTGCACAGCCTGTTTCGTTAGCTCTGCCATGCTTTCTGGATCAAACGGTTTTTCTAGAAAGTCGTAGGCTCCGATCCGCATTGCTTCCACTGCCATGGCCACATCCCCGTGACCAGTTATCATAATAACTGGCAGTTGGTTATCCATGCTTTGTAGCCGTTTCAAAAATGAAATTCCGTCCATTCCTGGCATCCTAATATCTGAGATAATTATCCCACGAAAATCACTGTCCAAACTTCTTAGCGCATCCTCTGCATTTGTGAACGTGGTGGTGTGATAACCAGATAGCGTCAGCCACTGCGAGATGCTTTCACGCATGTCCTGTTCGTCGTCCACTATGGCGATGGTCATTTGTTCGGGCATTTTGGGGCCTTCTTTGTTGTCTTTTTTGATATGTCATTGAAGAATGTTTCAGAGTACGGCAGCCAAAGCTCAAATACTGCACCCTGCATGTTAGCATTTCGAGCGATGAGCCGTCCGCCAAGGTCTTTAGCAATCCCAGACGAAATTGCCAGCCCAAGGCCCACACCGTCTCCAGGTTTCTTTGTGGTGTAAAAGGGTTCGAACAGATCGTTCAGGTTCTCGATGCCAGGTCCATTGTCACACACTGAAAGTTTTACCATATCACTTTCAACCAGATTGACATCAATGCGACGGTGTTCCTGCATTTTGGTGGCATCAAGTGCGTTGCGTAACAGATTCACAATAACTTGTTCCACGCGCACTTTATCTGCTCGAACCAAAATAGGATCAGGTGGTAAAGTGGTCTTTATTTCTACCTTCATCTGGCTCAACTGTGGGGACATCATGCTCAAAGATGTATTAACCGCATCGCGCATATCCACTTCTGTTAGATCACCACCACCCTTTCGAGCGTAGGATTTAAGCTGTTTAGTGATGGATCCCATGCGTTCGATCAGATCGTCAATTCGTTGGAAACTGCTCATGGCTTCTACCGGGCGACGGCGTTGCAACAAAAGTTTTGCTCCTGCCAAATAAGTCCGCATGGCTGCCAATGGTTGGTTTAGCTCATGGCTCACAGCAGCTGACATCTCACCTAATGCCGCCAACTTAGAGGATTGCGCTAACGATTGTTCCGCCACTTGAAGATTTTTCTCAACGCGCTCTCTTTCAGCTATTTCATTCTGAAGGCGTTCGTTCAATGCTCGTAATGCACGGCTCTCTGCTTGAAAAAGGAATGATTGGCGAATTGCCCGCCGCGACAATAGATAAAATCCAAGAGCAGTCAAAATGGCTAGCGCCATCAGCTCTAATGCCAAAACTGAGTTTACCCGCGACCGCACAGCCTCAAAGCTCGCGAGATAACTTAACTGCCAACCTTGAAATGGAATTTTTTGATCGAGCCTAAACAGAGGCTGTCCCTGAAAGTTTGCATCTGTGATCCTTTGGTTCCACTCTCCTGTAGCGCGCAACGCGCGTTCTACAGGGGACAACGCAGGTTGATTCGCTAGCGCTTGCTCTATGGTTCGTTTGCGGAATTGGCGTGCGGTGGATAGAATAATAATTCCTTGACTGTCCGTAACTGAAATGATGCTATCTCTGTTTGACCAACGGCTAAACATCTGGTCTAGGTCTACTTCGATCAAGATCACACCCATAGTCTCTTTCTGGCTCTGTAATTTGCGCGAATAATAGAAACCTAGTCGCCCTTCATTGATCCCCGATGTTGTGAACACTGTATCTGAAGAGCGAAGCGCTTCAATAAAATAGCTATTTTCACGCAACACAGTTCCAAGCTCGCGCCGATCAGACGCCGCCACAATCCGTCCTGCATTGTCGAGTAAAACAATTGATTTTGCCTCAATTTCGTCTTTGTAAGAAATTAACCGCTGGGACGTTGCAACAAAATCATTAGAATTGAGTGCAGAAATCAATGTTGTATCTCTTGACAAAAGTAAGGGTACAACCGAGTTGCGCTGTAATTCACTGACCAAACGTCCTGAATAGAGCGCCATTTGTGCTTCAGCGTCTTGACGTGTACCTTCTGAAAATCGTTGCGTGAAGTACACATTTGAGGCCCAAATTAGTAGACCTGCAAGTCCCAAAAAAAGAATAAAGCCAATACGAATTAGCCAGTTCGTACGCTTGGTTATATCTTGCTCAATACTTGTCATTTTCTCAGACTATGCGCCCTAGCGTTCAGGCTCAAGCAAACCAGATGACTTAGACAGAAATTAATACATTTGCGATTCCTTGAAAGAAATTCACACCATCCGTTCCCCCCAGCTCAGTATCGTTGAGCCGTTCAGGGTGAGGCATCATGCCGAGCACCCGTTTGTTCGCGGACAGAACGCCAGCAATATCGTCCATGGCTCCGTTGGGAGTCCTCACGTATTTAAAAGCAATCCGATCATCGCCATGCAGCAGTTTCAGTGTTTCGGAATCGGCTGAGTAGTTACCTTCATGGTGAGCGATAGGCACTCTAATCACCTCACCTTTTTGGTACAGAGATGTAAATATTGAATCAGTATTTTCTACAGTTAATTCAACGTTCTTACAGATATACTTCAACCCTGCATTGCGCATTAAAACACCGGGTAGTAATTCCGTTTCCGTAAGAATTTGAAACCCGTTGCACAGCCCGAATACATATCCGCCTTTGTAAGCAAATTCGATTACCGCCTTCATCACTGGCGAGCGCGCTGCAATCGCCCCGCAACGTAGGTAATCACCGAAAGAAAACCCACCAGGGATACCAATTACATCTAGACCGTCTGGCAGAGTTGCATCCTTGTGCCAGACCATTTTTACAGCGCCTTCGCCCAGAGTTTTTTTCAGTGCAACCGCCATATCCCGATCACAGTTGGAACCTGGAAACTGAATAACTGCAGCCTGCATCAGAGAATTTCCACACTGTAATTTTCGATCACCGTATTCGCCAAAAGCATCTCGCACATCTGTGCCACACTGGCTTTTGCTGCCACCATGTCGGTTTCAGCTAAATCCATCTCGATTACTTTGCCCTGACGTACATTATGCACGCCATCGAATCCAAGTGCGCCCAATGAGTGCGCAACCGCCGCACCCTGTGGGTCCAGAACACCGTCTTTAAGAGTAACGTGAACACGCGCTTTCATTTTAAGATCCCCATGGCAGATGGATTTGGATGACACATAGCCTGAAGGCCTGTGGGGGTAAAGAGGGGTTGGAGCGATTGCGCTCATAGGCCCGAGATGGTGTCCAGCGCATACAAATTATAAAGGGTTGAGAGCGATTTGGAGAATATTATGACAAATGTCTGCAGGTGTCTTGGAATACTAGCAAATAATTCCTAATAGTTTCCAAACTTGCCGTTGTAGCCTTGTAGATTTACTCAACTAGCTTTGGCCCATTCGTAATATTGTTCGCGGGCAAAAGGCCCAGCCTTTTAGCCACTTCAGTATAGGCGTCAGCCAGGTCACCAAGATCACGTCGAAATACGTCTTTGTCGAGCTTCTGATTTGTTTTCGCATCCCAAAGGCGACAGCTATCTGGTGAAATCTCATCTGCAACGATGAGGCGCTGATATTCTCCTTCGTACTGACGCCCAATTTCAATCTTAAAGTCTATTAGTTTAATCCCAACACCGTACATCAGGCCGGACATATAATCATTCACGCGCAATGCAATTGCAACTATGTCGTCCAAATCCTGTTGGCTAGCCCAGTTGAATGCGAGGATGTGCTCTTCGGCCACTAGTGGATCACCAAGGCTGTCATCTTTGTAGCAAAATTCAACTATTGGACGGGGAAGTGCTGTCCCTTCTTCGATTCCAAGCATCTTGGACATGGAGCCAGCTGCTACATTGCGAACGATTACCTCGAGGGGGATGATCTCTACCTTATGGCAAAGTTGTTCCCGCATATTCAAACGTTTTATGAAGTGATTGGGTATCCCAAGAGCTGTGAGCCCGAGCATAAAGTATTCTGATAGGCGATTGTTTAAAACGCCTTTACCGTCAATGGTGTCTTTTTTTTGCGCATTGTATGCTGTGGCGTCGTCCTTGAAGTATTGAACGATAGTGCCGGGCTCTGGTCCTTCGAATAGCATCTTTGCTTTGCCTTCATAGATTTTCGTGCGACGGGCCATTGGAACAATCCTACCTTTGGATATAAAGTTGCCCTCCGTATATGCCCAGATTGGGTGTGCGGCAAGATCCTAGAAAATAGTGACTAGTTGATAAGGAAGTCGTTCCAATCTTTGAGATTTAAATGATTAAGAAATAAAAATTCCAAGATTGCACAAATAGACATCTGCATTTGAAATGAAAGATACCAATAGTGCAGAACTACATTTCTAAATATTAAAATATGAAAAAAATTTGCAGTTTTTTTCTGTCAATAAAGTTGGTACGAGCCACATAGTGGTGGCCTATAGCCTAGCCGAAAACCCGTTTGAAAATTGTATCAACGTGTTTGGTATGATATTTTATGTCAAACTTTTCGTTGATCTCTTCTTCGCCAAGGGCAGCCACGACTTCGGGATCAGCCAATAGTAATTCACGAAAATCTTTACGGTGTTGCCATACTTGCAGTGCGTTGCGTTGAACCATTGAATAAGCACTTTCTCGAGATATGCCGGCTTGGGTCAGTGCTAACAGGACACGCTGTGACATCACCAAGCCTGGAAATTTATTCATATTGTCTAGCATATTTTTTGGGAAAATGAGCATCTTATCAATGACGCTAGTCATCCTTGCCAGTGCAAAATCCAGCGTAATGGTACTGTCTGGGCCTATGCTACGTTCCACTGAAGAATGTGAAATATCGCGCTCATGCCAGAGCGCCACATTTTCCATTGCAGGTATCACGGCCATACGAACTAAACGAGCTAGCCCCGTGAGGTTTTCCGTCAGAATGGGGTTCTTTTTGTGCGGCATCGCCGAGGAGCCTTTTTGCCCCATGGAAAAGAACTCAGCTCCTTCTAATACCTCGGAGCGCTGCATATGGCGGATTTCAATTGCGATGTTTTCGATGGAGGATGATACAACTCCAAGGGCAGCAAAGAACGCTGCATGACGGTCGCGTGGGATAACCTGAGTGCTGATCGGCTCTGGTGTCAGGCCAAGTTGCTCGCATACGTACTCCTCTACCGCTGGGTCGATATTTGCAAATGTTCCAACCGCTCCGGAAATAGCGCCCGTAGCGATTTCGGCGCGCGCCGCAAGCATTCTTACCAGGTTACGATCCATTTCTGCGTAAAAGCGTGCAAATGTCAGGCCCATTGTTGTAGGTTCTGCGTGAATACCATGAGAACGACCAACCCTTAGGGTCATTTTATGTTCCATTGCGCGCTTCTTTAGTGCTACCATCAGTCCCTTGACACCTTTAATTAAAATATCTGATGCACGTACTAGTTGCACGTTGAAACAAGTATCGAGAACATCTGAAGAAGTCATGCCTTGGTGGACAAATCGTGCCTCGTTGGACCCAACATGTTCGGCCAAATGCGTCAAGAAAGCGATTACATCGTGTTTTGTGACTGCTTCGATTTCGTTAATGCGGGCCACATCAAATTCGACGTTTTTCGCTTTCCAAACCGCATCAGCATTTTTACGTGGAATCACACCGATGTTCGCCATCGCTTCACAGGCATGGGCTTCAATCTCGTACCAGATTTTGAATTTTGTCTCGGGAGACCAGATGGTTACCATTTCAGGGCGGGAGTAGCGCTCGATCATCTGGAACTATCCTTTTCTTAGACCTGTGAGTGAATTGCCTATTAAGTGGATGTAAACTGACCAGTGAAAAGGTACAAGTCAGGAGGCCGCAACGTATGACGTAATTTTATGATTGGTCGTTCGGGTACGCGTAGTTTGACGGTCGATAAGGCTTGTTCCAAGGTAAAAACTGATGCGTGGGCTTTAGTAGCTCTGGCTGATTGCGCGCCGGAAACTATTTAAATGAAAAAGGGGTGCTACCTTCTGATAGCCGCTGCGATGATTATCTCGCTGCAATCTTGATTACAGGTTCCATCTTATCAAACCATTCCTGCTCTAAGTGGCATTTTATTTGTTGGGATCCAACAAGATCTCGCATTGGTGGCAATGTGGTTTCGCACAGATTGTTTGTCACATTATGTTTGTGCAAACAACGTGTTTGAAAAGGACACCCTGAGGGTGGATTCATGGCAGACGGAATGTCGCCTTCTAGAACGATTCGCTTCTTTTCAACGCTTGTGTCTGCGATAGGAACAGCAGAGAGTAAAGCTTCGGTATACGGGTGATATGGAGGAGAAAACACCTCTTCTGTTGTTCCCATTTCCACCACATGGCCGAGATACATCACCATAACACGATCTGATAGATAGCGAACAATTGATAGATCGTGGCTGATAAATAACAGCGTAGTTTTATTTTTACGTTGAATTTCCATTAGCAAATCGGTCACTGCTGCCTGTACGGATACGTCGAGCGCGGAGACAGGCTCATCTGCCACAACCACTTGCGCGTTACCTGCGAAGGCACGGGCAATCCCCACGCGCTGTTTTTGACCGCCTGACAACTGTCGTGGCATGCGATCTGCAAATGCTCGGGGCAGCTTCACCAGATCCAGAAGCTCCAGCATCCGCTTTTTACGCGCTGGGGCGTCATTACCAATCTTGAAAATCTCAAGTGCACGCACAATTTGACTGCCCACAGTCATCGAAGGGTTAAGCGTATCGAACGGATTTTGGAATACCATCTGGATCGACGAAACTGTTTTGGTATCACGCTCTTGGATCGGTGTTTGTTCAATCGCTTGACGGAGCAAACACTGCTGAAGAACCAGGCATGTTACCCGGTTCCGGTAAGATTTTGTATGTAGAGAATCGCTCAATGGTGTCAAGATCGTCAAATCAGACAGAAGATTTGAAAATTTCTATCCAGTTCTAGAGGATCTTTTGCTTTTTTAAGCGACTTGCAATGATTCGAAAAAGCCAGCAATGTTCAGTTGCTGGCTTTTTTTAGGTTTAAAA
>MDTG01185716.1_pt1 | contig 11051 bp, 13 predicted proteins | sample 811421 | NCBI WGS metagenome assembly MDTG01 (sample SAMN05326645, study PRJNA326480) | marine metagenome | isolation source: seawater | place: Pacific Ocean: South East | collected 2011 | reverse complement strand
GACCTGAAAGCGTTCCTCTAGGTCCTGACCATAGGTCACGACTGGTGTGCGCGCCCCGCCCGGGCCAGACTGGCGTGAAACATATCAGGAGGACACCCATGGCAGATCCGCTCTTCAGTCTGGAAGGCAAAGTCGCCCTCGTCACCGGCGGCAGCCGCGGCCTCGGCTATCAGATGGTCAAGGCTTTCGCCGAACGCGGCGCCGATGTGATCATCGCCAGCCGCAAGGTCGAGGCGTGTGAAGAAGTCGCCGAAGAAGTCCGCGCCATGGGCCGCAAGGCGATCGCCGTCGGCGCGCATTGCGGCAAGTGGGATGACATCGACCGACTGATCGACATTGCCTATGAGGAGTTTGGCCGCGTCGACATCCTCGTCAACAATGCCGGCATGGGCCCGATGGTGCCCAGCCACGAAGTGCCGGAAAACCTGTTCGACAGTGTCGTGAACCTGAACTTCAAAGGCCCGTACCGCCTCGCCGCCATCATCGGCGACCGCATGAAGAAGGATGGCGGCGGCTCCATCATCAATATCTCCTCCATTGCCTCGCTGGTGCCGATGCCGCGCGTCGTCTCCTATGCCGGGGCGAAGGCAGCACTGAACGCGATGACCACCAGCTTCGCCCGGGAATACGGCCCGGAAGTGCGCGTGAACTGTATCGCCGCCGGCCCCTTCCTGACCGACATTTCCAAGGCCTGGACGGAAGAGGCACGGGAAAAATCCGATAACGCCCTCGGCCGCCCCGGCAAGCCGGAGGAGATCGTGACCGCGGCGCTCTATCTCGCCTCGGATCATTCCAGCTTCACGACCGGGTCGATCATCCGCGTCGACGGAGGCGCGTGATGTCCTCCGAACATTTGCTGGACCCGGAACTGAAGGATTTCTTCCTGTCCATGCCGCCGGTGACGCTGTCACGCGAAGCGATGCCCGCCATCCGTGAAGCCCGCGAAAAGATGGCAATGGAACAGATGCCGCCGCTACCGCCAGAAGTCTCCATCGTGCAGGAAATGGCACCGGGACGGGACGGCGCGCCGGATGTGCGGATGAAGATCTACCGCACGCCGTCTGACCGGAAAGACCGCCCGGCCATCCTGCACCTGCATGGCGGCGGCTACGTGCTGGGCAGCCCGGAAAGCAACGCGCCGCAGCATTGTGCCTGGGCAAAGGGGATGGACGCCGTCGTCGTTGCGCCCGCCTATCGCCTCGCGCCGGAAACCGCCTATCCCGGCAATGTCGAGGATGCCTATGCCGCGCTCGCCTGGCTCTACAAAAATGCCGGTCAGCTGGGCGTCGACACATCGAAGATCGCCGTGGCAGGGGAGAGTGCGGGCGGCGGCCTCGCCGCTGCGCTGGCGCTGCTTGTCCGTGACCGGAAGGAGTACAGCTTCTGCTTCCAGTATCTGATCTTCCCGATGCTGGATGACCGCACGACGATCCGCGCCGACCTCTCGCCGATGTTTGGCGAATATGTCTGGGACCGGCAGAAGAATTATTTCGGCTGGTCGGCCCTGCTGGGCGAAGCGCCCGGCGGGCATGACGTCTCGCCCTATGCCGCCGCAGCGCGCGCCGATGACCTGTCTGGCCTGCCGCCGACCTTCATCTCGACCGGGGCGCTGGATCTCTTCACCGAAGAGAATCTCGATTATGCCCGCCGCCTGATGGCTGCCGGTGTGCCGGTGGAACTGCATGTCTATCCGGGCGCGCCGCATGGCTTCATGTGGGTACCGACCGCGCGGGTCACGAAGCAATTCGCGCGCGATGCCCGGGACGCGCTGGCACGGGGAATCGGCGCAGACTAGAGCCCGGCCGCGCGGGCCTCGTCCGCGGTGATCGCATAGACGAGGCTCGGCGGCGCATCCGGCACATCGTCCAGCGTCTCTGTCTGGCGCATGTTCAGCTGCTCGAGAATCCGAATGGCGGGCACGTTGTCTGGCCGGACCAGGGCGTGCACCGCATCTGCCCGCAACTCCCTGAACGCCACCCCGAAACAGGCAAGGCCAAGTTCGTGTCCATAGCCCATGCCCCAGGTATCCCAGGCGAAGCGGAACCGGAAGGTCAGGCGCTCCCTGCCATTGATCTGCCGGTAAGCCAGCCCGCCAAAGCCGATCACATGGCCCGGGGTCTCGGCCGTGGAAATCGCCCAGTTACCGAAGCCATGCTTCCACCAATGATCCTTCATGGCCTGAAGCATCCGCCGGCTGGCATCTATGTCGGCCAGCGGTCCGGACGGCGCATAAACGGACACGTCCGGGTCGCCATAAATATCGAAGTGGCGCCCGGCGTCGTCCATGGTTGGCTCCCTCAGCACAAGAGGGCCAAAGTTTTCAACCTGGCTCATGAACGGCTTATCACACCTCTCCCGGAAAACTCCGGAACAGTCCTGATGCCCGCAAAGAGCGCTGTCAATTTCAACTGAAAGGAAAACTGTGAATCGTTCGCAACTAAAGTAACGTCAGTCTTTCTTCAGCCCGAGTTCCGAAAGCACATCATCGGTATGCTCTCCAATCGTCGGCGCCGGCGTGATCTCGCGCTTCGGCTGGCCAACGAACTGGACCGGCGGCTGCGTTTCCCAATAGCCGCCCTCGGTCGGGTGCTCGCGGTGCTGGAAGAAGTTGACGGCCTTGAGGTGCGGATCGTCCTGAAGGTCCGGAAAGTCGTTCGCCCGGGCGGCCGGAATGTCGGCCTCGGCCAGGAGTTTCAGCCAGTGCTCGGTCGTGTGATTGACGAAATAGTGCTGCACGCGCTCCATCATGTAGTCCATGTTGAAGAAGCGTCCGCGCCGGTCGGCAATCCGTTCATCTTTCAGCTCTTCCGGCGCGCCCATGACTTCGAACAGTTTCACCCAACGCTGGTCCACATAAGGCGCGATGACGATATAGCCGTTTGCGGTCTGCAGGGGCTGGCGGCAGGGATCGACCTGGCGCTGGTAGCAGAAGGGACCAACCGGCGGATCAAACGCTGCTTCGTAGAAATGCTCTTCCAGCAGGAAGTGCGTGATGCATTCGAACATCGGCACTTCCACATGAACCGCCTCGCCTGTCCGGTCGCGCTGGCGCAGCGCGGCGAGGGTCGCATAGACCGCGTGCAGGCCGGAGACCTTGTCGGCAAAGGCCGTGGGAATGAAACGCGGGCGCGGATTGCCGTCCACTTTCGGCAACAGGCTGGTCGCCGCCGACAGGCCCTGGATCAGATCGTCATAGGCCGGCCGGCCTGCATAAGGCCCCTCGGATCCGAAACCGAGGCAGTGGACATAAACGATGTCCGGCTTGATCGCCTTCACTTCCTCGAAGGTCAGCCCCAGACGGGCCACGGCATCCGGGCGGATATTGTGGATGAACACATCGCTGCGCTCGATCAGGCGCCGGATGGCTTCCTGGCCCTCATCAGACTTCATGTCCCAGACGACCGACCGCTTTCCGCGATTGATCGTCATGTGGCAGGGGCCCATGTGCCGGTTCTTCGCGTACTTGCCCACATTGCGGAAGTCGTCGCCGCTTGCCGGCTCCACCTTCACGACATCGGCGCCCATGTCAGCCAGGGTCTGTGTGCAGTATGGCCCGAAGATCACCGTGGTCATGTCAGCAATACGAATGTCGGACAGCACATTGGTTCCCGGCATGGGCATCTCCCTGTTTTTCGGTACTCAATGGGCCAGCCCCGACAGCCTTGGCAAGGCCTGCCGCGTGGGGATTTCCTAGGGGAAACAGCTCAGGTGAGCAGTCCGACCGGGACGTCCAGCGCGTCCGACAGGCGTTTGGCGGTCTTCAGCCCATAGGGCATGCCGCGCTCGATTGCAGAGATGTGATTGGCGCGGATGCCGCTCCGCTCGCCAAGTTCCTTCTGGGTCAGAAGCCGGTATTGCCGCACCGCGCGGACCGGATGCTCGCCCTGCTCGATCAGGTCCAGGACATCTGCCGGCACATTGGCCGGATCGCTGGCGCTGACTTCCCGGGCCAGACGGTCCAGGGTCTTCTCCAGGGATGCCACTTTCGCCTCAAGGTCCAGGACCTTGATCTCAAGGGAATACACAAGTTGAGGATCGCCTGACATATCGGAACGCCCCGTACCTTGGGCCCTTGGATATGTCTGTTCGTGAACGGTTTTTTGTCCGAGCGATTAATCTTATGTGACAGTCAGGAAGCCCGCATCATGTCTGTCAGGTCCTGCTCATCCGCGACCGCCATGCGCAACTGGCCGGCCATCCAGTCGAGGGACTTGTTCACCCGCTCCACCGCATTGCGTTCCTCGCTGAGCACGCTTTCCTCGCCGCGCGGCAGCCAGAAATAGGGGTTGGCTTCCCAGAGGACGACGCTGCCATCGGGGCGGATGCTGTAGTCGACCGCAGCAAAATCCAGCCCGAGTGCCCGGACTCCGTGCGCTAGGGTTCTGGCATAGAGCGGATCAACCTCGAAATACGCCTTGTCCTCGCGGATCATGTCATCGAACAGCTTGCGATTGTAGCCGAACCGGTGCCCCAGGCGCCGGCGCGGACGGGCTTCGCGTTTCAGGAGGCAGTTGGACAGGCCAACCACCGGACCGGAGGCAAAGAACAGGTGGCTCCGCATCACGGCATCGCCGAAGACGAAGGCGCGGGCCTTGTGATGGTAGCGCCGGAACAGGCTGGACGGTTCCGCCCCCGCGGCGCGGTATTCGCCCCGGATGTCGAACTTCTGGATCACTGCGACGGGGAACTCACACGTCTCCACCGCCCGGCGTACATCCGCTTCATTGCGGACGATCAGCACATCGCGCTGCGCATGCTCGACATCCGACCGGACGATGCAGATGCCGCCGAGGTCTTTGCAGACCTGAGCGAGGTTTTCCGGCTCGTTCACAATCCGCGCCCGGGCCGACGGCACGCGTTCCTTGTGCCAGATCGCCGACTGGCGGGTCTTGGTCGTATTGCTCAGCGCTTCGGGGCTGTTGAGGATACGGATATTGGCAGACCGTGCCGCCGCAGCGATCTCCATCGCTTCCATGAAGCAGGCCGGATACTTCTCCCGCAGCGGGTCGCCCAGCCAGAACAGGACGAGCGCGACATTGCTGAGATCGGCAGCGCCGGAACCTGTTTCATGCACACGGAACCGCGCTGCAAAGGCAGGGTCCGTCGCCTGAAGCCGTTCCATGAACACATTCCCGGTTGGCACACCGCGGCCGCGGCCCGGACCATGAACCACGATAAGAATGTCGCCCTGAGTACCCATGAAGCCGCTGTGCCTACCTGTGCCAAATCGCTCCGGAATCAATTTCCGGTCACTTTCCGGTGAGGTCAGTCGCAACTTTCTTGCCAGTTGGATGTACCATCCGGAGCGGCGGGATCTCCTGTATCTTCAACAGGATACGTAATTGTACCAGGGTCTTCGGCGCATGCTTAACCGCCCTTAACCGAATCGGCGGCACAGTCGGACCATCCCCACCGGAAGGAGGCTGGTATGTCCATTAAATGGGTTCGGCGCCGTGCACACGTCCGGCGGCTTTCATCGGGCGACAGCGTACAGGTCGCACCCAGCTGGGTGCCCGTCGAAGACAAGGGCGGAGATGCGAAGGGCGCCTCGTTCCATTCCGCCTGCCCGGTCTGCGATGCGCCGATCCTCAGCCTGCGCATGCCGAATGGCGGCTGGGTCCATTTCGAACGCGGCATAGGCCTCTCCCGACTGAAGCACCCCTGTTTCTATATCGGCGAAGACATCGCCAATGTCCGGGACGAAGCGACCGGCGACCTGTTCGGCGACGCCTGAAAAGGAAATCGCGCAGGCGGCGGGCGCCTGCGCGATCCTTGCTGCCCCGCAGGAAGGGGGTCGGTAGGGCAGCAGTCTGGTCAGGCCTTCACGTCTGTGAGGCGCAGATAGGGGCGCAGCGTTTCCCAGCCTTGCGGGAACAGGGTTTTCGCTTCCTCATCCTTGATCGACGGCGGAATGATCACCTTCTTGCCGGGCACCCAGTCAGCCGGTGTCGCAATCTTGTTGGCATCACTGGTCTGGAGGGCATCGATGACCCGCAGGATCTCGTCGAAGTTCCGGCCGACGGACATCGGATAAGTCATCGTCAGGCGGATCTTCTTGTTCGGGTCGATGATGAAGACGGAGCGCACGGCCTGCGTATCGCTCTGCTCCGGATGGATCATGTCATAGGTCTGCGCGATCTTCAGGTCCTTGTCGGCGACGATCGGGAATTGCAGGTCCGTGTTCTGGGTGTCGTTGACGTCGTCGATCCACTTGACGTGTTCTTCCACCGTGTCCGTGGACAAGCCGAGCGGCTTCACGTTCCGCGCTGCGAACTGATCCGCCAGCTGAGCGGTTCGCCCCATCTCCGTGGTGCAGACCGGTGTGAAATCAGCCGGGTGGGAGAAGAAAAAGACCCAGCTGTCACCCGCCCAGTCATGGAAAGAAATCTCCCCTTTCTGGGTGGCGACGGTAAAGTCAGGGGCGGTGTCTCCGATACGCAATGACATGGAAATGTATCCTTCAATTGAATTGTTGGTTCTGTGTCCGGGTTTGGCCCTTCTGAATTCCGGGCCGCTTCCTGAGCTTTATGTGCTATTTTATATACTACTTTTCCAACTCATTCTACCGATGTCTGCCATAGAATGGATTTATGGGAGCGGCGGACAGGCAAGGAATCTCCTGGCACAGCCAAAACCCCTGATAAATCGTCATATTTCGAGTAGTTATCGCGCCAAGTACGCACTCTTTTGCTTCGCCCCGTAGAGTTACGGATTGACATGGCGTGTCCACTCGGCCGTAATAGTGGCAATAATTCTAACACTTTTATATGTCACAGAGTACCGAAGCAGCGGAACTGCCGGGAGGAAACTGGAAACGTGCGACTGACGGCCTATACCAATTACGCGCTCAGAACGCTGATGTATTGCGCGCTTCACCCGAACCAGCTGGTGCGTATTCAGGATGTTGCCGACGCGCACGGCATTTCCAAGGCGCACTTGCTGAAAGGCGCGCGCCAGCTCGGCCAGCTTGGCTATCTTGAGAATGTCCGCGGCCGCACCGGCGGTGTACGTCTCGGCCGCCCGCCAGAGCGGATCATCATCGGTGAGGTCGTGCGCCATACCGAAGGCGACCTGGAACTCGTCGAATGCTTCAATCCGACCACAAACTCATGTCCGCTGATCGGCGTCTGCAAGTTCAGCACACTGTTCCGGGCCGGGCTGCGCGCCTTCTTCGCAGAACTGGACAAGGTGACCCTGGCCGACATGATCACAAACGGCCCCGTCCTGATGGAACGGCTGGAGACAAACCGCGAAGCGCTCGAATCCGGCTGCTAGTCGGCAGCTTCGTCTTTCACTTCCACCGCCTTGAAGCTGCCATGGCAGGCAACGCATTTCCCCATGGCGCTGCTGACGGCCAGCTGGATCTCGTCCATCTCCGCCGTCATGGCTATATCCGAAATGTCGCTGAAGTCCTGTCGCAATGACCGGCCGAGCACGCGGAAGCCTTCCGGGCTCTTCAGTTGCACGGCCTGCCCCTGACCATTCCCGCGCCGCAAGGCACCCGCCGCGTCGCGGATGGTTTCCCGGTCTTCGTCCGCGATGGCCCCACTGATTGTCTGCAGCCCCTGCAGGAAACCGAGCATCTCGGTACTGATATGCGCCCGGTCATCCGCTGTGTAGTACAGCGCGATACGGCCATCGGCCGTGCGTTCCGGGCGCGCCGTTTCGGCCGCCAGTTCGCTGAGGTCGTCATTCGTTGACATAAATCGCATCAGACCGACGCCCATGATCAGTCCGAAAAAGATCCAGCCAAAGATAGCCAGCGTCTTGTTCATGTCTGTTTCGCTCCTTTCAGAAGCTCAGAACTGTCGCGCCTTTAGCCGTGAAGACAGACGCAATATCCGGCGGTGTAGCCACCCCGATTCCATCTTCCAGAGCCTCGGCGCCAAAGGAACGATTGGGCAGATAGATGGCGCACACTTCGACCTTCACACCTTCCGCCTTAAGGGACCGCAATAGGCCAGCCGGGCTGGCGCCCTTGGGCTGTAGCGGTGCCATGGCTTCCGGCGGCGGCGACTTGAGGGCGAGATCGCCTGCAGCACTGCAAAGCAGGATCTGCGGTGTCACGCCCTTCGCCATCGCCGCCTTGGTCAGCACCAGGGCCATCAATTGCGTCTCTGCATCGCTGCTGGTCAGGACGGTCAGCATCGGACGGTCAGCGTCCTTGGCCACCGCAGCCGGCGGCGTGTCGGCAATCGCCGCGCACGCCTGCAGCATCAGTGCTGCCCCGGCAACCAGCAAACCGCGCATCAGTCGATCTCCAGATCGTTCTCACCCGCTTCACCCATGGACACTTCGTTCCACATGGCATTGAGGATGCCGAAGGTCAGCGCGAGGCCGAGGCCAAGAATCCAGGCGAAATACCACATATGCTTATCCTTCCGCTTAGTAGGTGCCGGGGGCGGTTGCTTCTTCCGTGGTCAGACGACCCCAGAGGACTTTATACACCCAGGCTGTATAGGCCAGAATGATTGGGACGAAGATCACCGTCACGATCAGCATGATAAACAGGGTGAGGTGGCTCGACGAGCTGTCCCACACCGTCAGGCTGGCATTCGGATTGATCGAGCTTGGCAGGATGAAGGGGAACATCGACGTTCCCACCGACGCAACGATACCGGTTGCGGCAAGGCCCGACCCGATCAGCGACAGGGACGTCTTGTTTTTCAGGCCAACAAAGGCAAGGGCCGAACCGATGAAGCCAAGCGCCGGCGCGAGGATCATCCACGGATACTTGCCGTAATTGGTGAGCCAGGCGCCTGCCTCGACCACAACTTCCTTGCGAAGCGGATTGGCAACGGTGTTCGGGTCCATATCGGTCACGATACGGTAGCCCATGCCTGCCACGGCCAGCCACACGCCAGCGGCTGCGTAGAACACAATCACCAGCAACGCTGCGATCTGGCCGAACTTCGCCGCCCGGTTCAGCACAGGGCCATGCTCGATCTTGACGACGAGCCAGGAAGCCCCGTGCACAACCAGCATGGCAACGGACGCCAGACCACAAAGCAGGGCAAACGGGTTCAGCAGGCCCAGCAGGCCGCCGGCATAGGTCGCCCGCAGCGTGCGGTCGATGTCAAACGGCACGCCTTGCAACACATTGCCGAGCGCCACACCGAAGATCAGCGCAGGAACGAAGCCGCCGACGAACAGCGCCCAGTCCCAGGAGGTGCGCCAGGTCGTGCTTTCCCGTTTTGACCGGTACTTGAACCCGACCGGCCTCAATATCAGCGCAGCCAGCACCACGAACATGGCCAGGTAGAACCCTGAAAAACTGATCGCGTAAACATAAGGCCAAGCGGCGAACAGGGCGCCACCGCCCGTGATCAGCCACACCTGGTGGCCTTCCCACATCGGGCCGATGGAATTGATGACGAGACGGCGTTCCTTGTCCGTCTTTGCCACGAAGGGCAGCAAGGATGCGACACCGAGGTCATAGCCGTCCGTCAGGGCGTAGCCGATGAGCAGAACGCCCACGAGGCCCCACCAGAGGACTTTCAGCGTTGCATAGTCGAGAGGAAGTTCCATTATCCTGTCCTCCTATTTGTCGAACTGGATGGTGCGCGGACGGGCCGGCACGGTTTGATCGGGAGTATCGGCCACGCCGCCTCCAATGCCTTTCGGCAGGATGCGGGCACCGGGGCCAAGTTTCACGGCACGGACCATCAGGGTGATCTCAATCACGGCGAGCGTGCCATAGAGCAGCGTGAAGCCCACCATCGTCATGATCACCTGTGTCGCCGAAAGGCTGGAGACGCCCATGAAGGTTGGCAGCACACCGTCGATCACCCAAGGCTGGCGTCCGGTTTCAGCAAGGAGCCAGCCGAGTTCAGCCGCAATCCATGGGAGCGGGATTGAGTACAATGCCAGATACAGGAACCAGCGCGGCACATTGCGTTTCAGGCTGACGAAATAGAACGCCACGGCGAACACCGCGATGAACAGGAAACCGATCCCGGCCATGAAGCGGAATGAGAAGAAAGCCATGGCCACATTGGGAACCGTATCCATGGCGGCCTTCTCGATCGTCGCACGGTCCGCCGTTGCCGGATCGTCGACATAGCGCTTCAGCAGCATCGCATAGCCAAGGTCCTGCTTCGTCTGCTCGAAGATTTCCCGGGCCTCGATATTGTTCGGATCGCCGTTCAGCGTTTCCACGGCCTTGTAGGCGCGGATACCATTTTCGATCCGGTCTTCCGCGACAGCGACCAGCGGCAGGATACCTTCGACTTCACCATCCAGAGACCGCGTGGCGATCAGGCCCAGCACGTACGGGACATGGATCGCATAGTCGGTCTTGTGCTCAGCTTGGTTCGGGATGCCGATAACGGTCAGGCCGGCCGGAGCGGGCTCCGTTTCCCACATGGCTTCCAGCGCTGCGAGTTTCATTTTCTGGTTATCTGTCAGGGCGTAGCCGCTTTCGTCACCGAGGACGACGACCGACAAGGCTGACAGAAGACCGAAGCTGGCTGCGACAGCCATCGAGCGTTTGGCGAGACCAAGGTGCCGGTTCTTCAGAACGTACCAGGCAGAAATGCCAAGCACGAAAACCGATGCCGTCACATAACCGGCGCTGACTGTGTGGACGAATTTGGCCTGCGCAACCGGGTTGAACAGCACTTCCATGAAGTTGGTGACTTCCATCCGCATCGTGTCCGGATTGAACTCAGACCCAACGGGGTTCTGCATCCAGCCATTGGCGATGAGGATCCAAAGCGCGGAGAGGTTGGAGCCCAGCGCCACGAGGAAAGTCACCATCCAGTGCGCCGGCCGGGACAGCTTGTCCCAGCCGAAGAACATCAGGCCGACGAGCGTTGCTTCGAGGAAGAACGCCATCAGGCCTTCAATCGCCAGCGGCGCACCGAAAATGTCGCCCACATAGTGTGAATAATAGGACCAGTTCATCCCGAACTGGAATTCCATCGTGATACCGGTCGCGACACCCAGAACGAAGTTAATTCCGAACAGGTTGCCCCAGAACTTGGTGGTGCGTCGCCACACCTCCTTGCCGGTCATCACATAAGCGCCTTCCATGACCACCAGCAGCATGG
>MDTG01032608.1_pt1 | contig 11051 bp, 11 predicted proteins | sample 811421 | NCBI WGS metagenome assembly MDTG01 (sample SAMN05326645, study PRJNA326480) | marine metagenome | isolation source: seawater | place: Pacific Ocean: South East | collected 2011 | reverse complement strand
TAACCTTTAGCAGATTCTGTAAAGATTTCATATCCATTTTCAGTAATTCCTAAAGTATGTTCAAATTGTGCAGACAAAGATTTATCTTTAGAAACAGCTGTCCAGCCATCATTTAACATTTTTACATCATATTTGCCTGAATTGATCATTGGTTCTATAGTAAAAGTCATACCTGGTTTTAATTTCATACCAGTATTTTTACTTCCATAATGTAAAATATTTGGAGGTTCATGAAATTTAGTACCTACACCGTGTCCACAAAAATCTCTAACAACCGAAAACCCCTTTTGTTCAACATAAGATTGTATTTCAAAACCAATATCACCTAATTGAATTCCAGGTTTTAAAATTTTAATTGCTCTCATCATAGACTCGTAAGTTGCATTTATTAGGTTTTTAAGTTTTACTGATGGTTTATTGATACAAAACATTCTACTAGTATCTCCATAATGTCCATCAACAATTGCAGTGACATCTACATTAACAGCATCACCATCCTGTAAAACTCTTTCTGATGGAATACCATGACATATGACGTGGTTTAAAGATGTGCAAAGTGATTTTGTAAATCCTCTATAGTAAAGAGGAGCAGAGTATCCTCCATTATCTCTTATAAATTCATATCCTAGTTTATCTATGTAATTAGTTGAAATGCCTTCTTTAATATTTTCAGTTAACATATCTAATGTTCTTGCGGCCAGATTTCCAGCTATTCTCATTTTTTCAAACTTTTCTTTGTAATCAATCATCAATAATTTTTAACTTTTTATCTATAAAAATTTTTTTAGAAGATATATCACATCTATAAGCTAAAAAATTTACACCTGCTTTTTTAGCAATCAAATAATTTTTGTAATATTCTTTATCTATATCTTTAGCAATCTTAAAATATTTCATATTTTGAATTTGGACTAAAAACAATAAATAAGTCTTATAACCTTTATTTATGGCATCAATAAGGGTTAATAAATGCTTTGATCCTCTAGACGTAACAGCGTCTGGAAACTCTGAGGTATCTTTATTTCTAAATAAAGTAACATTTTTGACCTCGATAAAGCTTTTTTGTTTATTTCTTTGTATAAGAAAGTCAAATCTAGTTTTTTCATTGAAGAAAACTTCAGGTTTAATTAAATCATTATTTTTTAACTCATTTATTAAATTATTTTCTAAGGCGTGTTGAACAATTCTATTAGCCATATGAGTATTTACACCAACTAAATTCCTTTTAGCTTTAATAATTTCAACTCCATATTTTAGTTTTCTTTTTGGATCATTATTGGGGAGTAAATAAACTTCATTCCCCTCATCAAGCAAACCTTTCATTGATCCCGTATTTGGACAATGGGCTGTGACAATTTCATTGCCTATTGCCACGTCAGTAAAAAATCTTTTGTACCGCTTGATTAGTTTGCCTTTTATTAAAGACTTGGTAAATTCCATTTGTAAGTTATATAATTTATATGTCTAAAAAAGCAAAATTTAATGCATCAATTCTAATTATAGGTAATGAGATATTATCTGGCAGAACTCAAGATACAAATACATCAACTCTAGCGATATGGCTTAATTCAATTGGTGTAAGAGTAGAGGAAGTAAGGGTTGTGCCAGACTTGGAAGATACAATAGTTGAAACTTTAAATTTTCTTAGATCTACTTATGATTACGTTTTTACAACTGGCGGTATTGGTCCTACTCATGATGATATTACTGCACAATCGGTCTCAAAAGCATTTGGAATTAAATACGAGCTGCATAAAGAAGCTTTTAAAATTTTAGAATCTTATTATCAACCAGGTGAATTTAATGATGGTAGGCAAAAAATGGCATGGATGCCAGAAAATGCTAATTTGATTTTAAATCCAACAAGTGGCGCACCAGGGTTTAATGTAGAAAATGTTTATTCTTTACCAGGAGTTCCGTCTATTTTAAAATCTATGTTAGGCGGTTTGACAAATAAAATAGTTGGTGGAGTACCGATTAAAAGTAATACAATAAGTTTACGGACAGTTGAAAGTGAAATAGCAAGTTCTCTTACAAAAGTTCAAAATGACAATGAGGATGTAGAGATAGGAAGTTATCCATTCTTTCATGCTGGTAAATTAGGTGTTTCAATAGTTATTAGATCTGAAGATCAATCAAAGATTGATAAATGTAACTTACAAATTTTAAAATTTGTAAAAGAAAAAAAAATTGAAATAGTCGAAAGATAAATGCTTTATTTCGCTTACGGAAGTAATCTTAACCATTTTCAAATGAAAAGAAGATGTAAGGATAGTATTTTTTTAAAAAAGATAAATCTTAAAGATTTTAAATTAACATTTAGAAGTAAATATAGAGCAGCTGATATTGAGTATAAAAAAAATTCGTTAGTCCCAGGAGGATTGTTTGAAATTTCCAAAAGTGATGAGAGAAAACTTGATGTTTATGAAGATTTTCCAATTTTATATAAAAAATATTATTTTAATTATTACGGAAAAAAAGTAATGACATATACGATGGTTAAAAAATCTAGTTTTAGATATCCTACTGAGAAGTATTTAAACACTGTAAAAAAAGGTTATAGAAATTGTAAATTAAACATTAAATTTCTCAATAGAGCGCTTAATAATTTTTGAAAAAAAATGGTAAAACTTCCAAATTTTCTTAAACCATATTTAATTAATAAAGATGAATTAATACGAGTTGGTTCTATAGATGATGGTGGTTATGTTGTTCCATTATTAGATATAAAAAGTTCTACGATACTTATATCTATGGGAATTAGTGATAATTGGGACTTTGAGAAAGATTTTTCAAAAATTTCTAATGCTAAAGTTTTTGCCTATGATGATTCTATTGATTTAAATTATTGGAAAAATAGATTTAAAAAGGATTTAATAAAATTTTTTAAATTGAAAATATTTAAGCCAAAAAAAATTTATAAAATGTTTAAATATATAGATTTTATCCTTTTTTTTAAAAAAAATAAAAAAAATAAATTTTATTTAAAAAGAATTGGAAATGAAAAAAACTCTATAAATATTGAAGAAATTTTTTTACAAGAGGTCCTTGAGGGTCAGAGAATATTTTTAAAAATTGATATAGAGGGGTCTGAATATGATATCTTAAATCAAATTATTTTATTTAAAAAAAAAATACAAGGTATTGTTATTGAATTTCATGATGTTACTTCAAATTTGGAAAGAATTAAAAATTTTTTAAAGGCGATTGAGCAAGATTTAAAATTAGTTCATATTCATGCAAATAATTATTCGGTAAAAAAAGAAGGTCAATTTCCAGAAACATTGGAGTTAACAATTTCAAGTTCTAATCAATTAGTTCAAGAAGTGGAAAATTCCCGTGAATACCCTATTAAGGGACTGGATTTTCCTAATTCTAAAAGATCACCTGACATAAGAATTATATTTTAGGCGGCTATTTGTATTGGTTGGTTTAATTTAAAAAAAATATATATTGAGATCATGATAGAAAAAAATAGTCTTTGGGATTTTATTTTAAGCAAAAATCATATTTTACCATCTCCTACAGCAAACAAATTTGGAGTTCCGATTTTAAGAACTATTGTATCTAATTTAGGCATAATGTTAAGAAGGTTTAAAAATTGTAGACCAATTACAAGTTATGAAAAAGATTTAATTAAAAATGGAATTGTTGTAATACCAAATTTTTTACCTGAAGACGAATTTCAAAAACTTAAAAAAGAATTTTTTAACATAATTTCTGATGAAAATATTAAGAAAACAAATTCTGGTTCAACTAAATTTTCTTTTAAATATCTAAAAAAAGATGAATACACAAATTATGAAACTGTAAGAAATTTTTCTAAAAATAAACAATTAATAAGACTGATATGTGTTGCTGAGGGAATGAAGTTATTTAAAGAATTAGAGACATTAATTTTTGAAAAAACAGATTTTGGTCGTCCATCAGAAGATACTGATCCAAATAAGTTATTTCATTCAGATGTACATTTTCATTCTCATAAAGTTTTGTACTATATAGATGATGTAACTGAAGATAACGGTCCTTTTGCTTATTGCAAGGGAAGTCATAAAAATAATTTGGAAAGACTATTTTTCGAATTTAAAAGGGGTCAACTGAAAGATGCTAGTAAAAGTTCTTGGAGAATAAATGATCATCAAGAAAACAAATTTTTTAAAAATTTCTTTAACAAGCTCATGAGTAATAAAAAAGATGTTACTGGTAAAGCCAACACTCTTATTATAACAAATGTTCACGGTTTCCACAGAAGAGGAGATGCTAAAGAAGGAACTAGCAGGTCATTAATAAGAATCCCATTCAGGTACAACCCTGTAGGAAGAAGTAATAAAATTTCACCTGAATCATATTCTGGTAAACTTTTTTAGTATTATTCTGAATTAAAATTAAATAATATTTTATATAAATAAAATAAACTTATGCTTTAATTTTCCAGATACAGTGACTACATTACTCATAACAATTATACCATCTTTTATAATATTAAGTTTTTTTTTCCTTTCAGATAAATACAAAGAGCCAAAATTAACTATAGCTATAGTTTTTGCTTTGGGTTGTTTGATTTGTTTTCCTGCAGGCATAATTAATGATTTTATGTATGAAACATTTAATGACGGTTCTGATTTTTCAAAAAGATTATCTTCAAGTTTTTTAAGTGCGGCTTGGTCTGAAGAACTTTTAAAGTTTATTATTTTGTATTTTATAGTTTTGAGAAGAAACGAATTTAATGAACCAATGGATGGAATTGTATATGGTGTAACAGTCTCTCTTGGTTTTGCTACATTTGAAAATTATGATTATGTATTTTATTGGGCAGAGGAATGGGGGATTGACCCTTACCAAATGGCAGTATGGAGATCTTATTCAGCTGTGCCAATGCATGGATTAATGGGATGTATAATGGGATTTTATTTCGGCATGTATGCTTTTACTGCAAATAAAAAATATTTAATTTTTTGTCTTTTAATCCCATTTGTTATTCATGGTTTATATAATTTCTTACCTCATCCGTCTCATTTTATAGTTTTAGGTATTGTTATTATTTACTCGTTTGTTCTTCATACACAATTTAAAAAGTTACAATTGAAAAAAAACAGAGAAAAAGAAATAAAAAAAGTATAATTATTAATTTTTTGCGGGCAATTTTAAACTTTATCTCTTTAATTTCCTTTTTTATTTTGAGAATAAAACTAGATATTAATAGTTCATGAATTTTCTTATTTATAGTTTTATAGCATCTTGAGTGTTATTTACGCCAATAATTTAAATAAAATAATTACTAGACAGAGAATTGAATTATATGGTTTAATTGTGTCCCTTAATTAATTTTATGGACTATTTATCATTATCTGTATACGCATTTTTAATCATATTATTAATACTTATTTTTATTTTATTTTTTAAACTTTATTCAAAAATAAAAAGTTCAGATAAGAACAATTTTAATTTAATAGAGTTTCCAAAAGAAACAAATTTAAAAATTGTAAATTTTATTTCAGAACATGAGAAAAGAAATAAAGAACTAATTAATTACCTTAACAATCAATATAAAGACGCTAAATCTATAATTAAAGAGGTTGATGATAAAATAAAACCATTTGAAAAAGTGGCCAGAGAAAAAAATGATGAGCTGAAAGAATATAAAAAAGGTTATGATTATTCAAAAAATAAATCAATTATTGATGGCGTTATAGAAACTATTGAATTTATCGAAAATGCCGAAAAAAAAATTGATTTTAATGATGAAATAATAAAATCATATTTCTCAACTACAAAAGATAAATTATTAATTGTTTTAAATAATTCAGGTATTGAAAGTTTTGAGCCAAAACTAAATACATCTAGTTTAGATGATCATAGTTGTGAGGTTGATGTTTCTACTGAAATAACTGATGATCAAAATAAGAATAATCTTATCTCTTCTATATTAAGAAAAGGCTACAAGATTAAACTGAAAGAAAATCAAGTTGTTTATATAAAAAAAGCATTGGTAAAAGTCTTTGAATATCAATTAAAAGAAGATAACATGAATTCTACGAAATCATGACTAAAGTTGTCGGAATAGATTTAGGAACTACATTTTCAGCAATAGCTGAATTAGACGATCTAGGAAATCCAGAAGTTCTTTCAGATCCAGAAAGTGGCAATAGAATAACAAGATCAGCAGTTTTTTTTGGAAAAGATAAAGTTATAGTAGGAGAAAAAGCAAGAGATGCTTCTGTAACAAGTCCAAAAAAAGTTGTATTTGAAGTTAAAAGAGAAATGGAAAATGAAGTTATCTACTCTTTATCTTCTGGTGAGTTTAAAGAAGACGATGGAAAAATAAAAGGATATACACCATCTCAAATTTCATCACTAATACTATCGAAACTGAAAGATTATACATCTGGAGTAAAGAAAGCAGTTATAACAGTTCCAGCACTCTTTGCCGAAAGAGCTAGATCAGCAACCTTGGAGGCTGCAAAGCTTTCAAAATTGGATGTTGAAATAATAAATGAACCAACGGCTGCAATTTTACATTATGCTAATCTTCCTGGCACTTCCGTAAACGGTAGAGTCCTTGTGTTTGATTTAGGAGGAGGTACTTTTGACATATCTATAGCAAGTGTGAAAGGGAAAAAAGTAGATGTTTTGACCTCTGTTGGCGACAAGGAGTTAGGTGGTCAGGATTTTGATAGAGAAATTTTAAATCTAATTGATAAAAAATATAAAAAATTAAAAGGTAAAGGTATAGATGTTAAGGATAGATCTTTTTTTGAAATAGCAGAAAAAATTAAAAAACTTCTCTCAACAAAAGATAAGGTATCAGAAATTATTGAAGGTCCAAAAGGACCTGCAAAAATTGATATATCTAGAAAAGAATTTGAAAATTCAATAGATACGTATTTAGAAAAAATTAAGATGCTAATGGAAGAAGCTCTTGAAAGAAAAAATTTAAAAGCATCAAATATTAATCAAACTTTATTAGTAGGCGGAAGCACTAGAATACCAATTGTAACTGAAATAATAAAAAAAATTATGAAAAAAGCTCCTATAAAAGGAGTAAACGTAGATGAAGCAGTTGCTTGTGGAGCTGCAATATATGCTGGAATTCAAAATAAAGATAAATTGAATTCAGCTCAAAAGAAAGCTGTTTCAAAAGTAGAACTAAATGATGTTTGTAATTTTTATATGGGCACTTTAATAATTGTCAAAGATCCAGAGAAAGATAGATATGCTGAGGTTAACGATATTGTAATTCCAAGAGATACTAAATTACCATGTTCAATTACCAAAAACTATCAAGTACTTCATGATGACCAAAAAAGAATTGATTGCTCTGTAACACAAAGTGAGGGAGAAGAGAGAGATGTTGAATTTATAAATATTATTGCGAATGAACCTTTAGAGCTAAGAAAAGGTGCTAAACAGGGTGATCCTTTTAAAGTTACTTATTCTTATGATTTAAACGGCAGCATGCATTGTATTTTTGAAGAAGTTAAATCCAAAAAAAAACAAGAACTTAATCTTAAACCTGGTACATCAAAAGAATTTAATGAATTAAGAGAAAGTTTAGATTTTGATATAGAGTAATTATGGACGTTGGAATAGTTTGGGTCATTATTTTAATTGGTTGGGTCTTATTTAGTATCTTCGGTAAATCTGAAGAGGAACAAACTTATGAAGCTAGAAAAGAAATTTTTGATAAAATAAGACTTCAATTAAAAGTTTCAGAGGAAATTCCACCAAAAGATAGGGGATTGCCTGAAAAAAAATGTATAGTTGTAAAGGTAAAGGGACTATTTGGAAATCCCAACGAAAACAAAACAAAAGTTTTTCTAACAATACACGACAATACTGATTTAGATGACAGTGAATTTGGTTTACCTATTTTATCTGCACACCCTTCATTTTCAGAACAAGGTAGCAGAGTTTTTTGTCTTAGTGCGGAATATGATACTAGTCCAGATACATACTTTCCTGACTGGTTTAATTTTATTTACATTCCAAAGGAGTTATTATTACCTCCTAAAAAAGGAAGAAGAAAACTAAAATTTAATTTTACTGCTTGTGATACGGACACAAACGTAAACCATGGTGCTCATGATAATTTAGATAAAGTTCACTATAACGCTTTCGATTTTTATAATTTGACAACCAAAGAGATTGGTTACATGGAGGAATTGGCAAACAAATCCAAAGTGGAGGATTTAACAATTAAATTAGCTATGTGTATGGCTGCAACTGATGGTCATTTAGACCAGAAAGAATTAAATGTTATAAAAAATTGGGCAAAAAGTCTAACATTAGAATTAGAAGAGGATAAAGCTGAGGAAAAAAAGAAACATTTCTCATCTTTTATAAAAAAAACATATACGGAAGCCAAAAATAAAAAGATTTCAATTTCAAAAATTGTTTCAGAATTAAATGATAAAGCTAGCAAAGGACAAAAATATCTAGCAATTGAACTAATGTTAAATGTTGCAAGCTCAGATGATAAATTAGCAGCTGAAGAGGAGAAATTTATAAATAAAATTGCTAAAACCACTGGTATTGATCTCAAAACCTTTAAAGATATGAAAAATAAAATTGTTGCTAAAGTTGGAAGTCTAGATTTGTCTGAACAACCGTCTGAGGAAAGTTTTGGTATTACAGATGACATGGACGATAAAGAAAAATGTAAGATTTTAAGAAAAGAATATACAAAATGGAATAGTCAAACAACACAGAAAGATCCCAAAAGAAAAAAAAGAGCAAGGGAAATGGTAAAAATTATAGCTGGTCTAAGAAAACAATATAATTGTTAATGGATTTTTTTGACAAATATAAGTTTGCCAGTGATAATCCTGATGAATTCGGAATTGATATTAAGGCATTTCAAAAACCAAAAATTTTAGATGAAAGTCATCTATCTAACCTTCTTTCACATTCTATTAGAATTACTAATGATATTCTTCCTAAAGTTACTAAATCAATAAATACAGTCTTTAAAAGATTAAAGATTGAAAACCAATTTAATTTTTTTGTAACTTCAGACACTTATCAGGCTAATGCGGCTTGTAGCTTGATGTCAATTTCTTCAAAACCTGACATTATTTTAACATCCAAACTTATTGACTTATTAAATGAAAAAGAACTTGAGTTTGTAGTTGGTCATGAAGTGGCACATTATATTTATCAGCATGCTTTATATCCAAATCATCAAAATGAAGAAAATAGAAATTTAAAATTGAATATTCTCAACTTGAGTCGAGCTGCTGAAATAAGTGCAGATAGGATAGGTTTTTTAGCTTGTGGTAGTCTAGAATCATCCTTACGTGCGAATTTAAAACTAGCCTCAGGTTTGAGTGATAAACATTTAAATTTCAAATTTACGGCGTACTTGGATCAGTTAAGAGAGCTTGAAATCTTAGGTAAAAGTGAGTCACAACTTTGGAGCACGCATCCTAGTTTTTTAATTAGAATGCAGGCCCTTATTTGGTTTTCAATGACAAAAGAATATCATGAATTTTTTGAAACTAAAAAAAAGGGAAGCTATAAAATTTCTGAAATTGATAAAAAAATTGAAAATTCATTAAAAAAAATAATTGGTAATGAAATTGATATTTCTAATAAAGAAATATTTGATAGAGCTTTGCTTTGGGGATCTTTAAATCTTTATTTAAGTGATAAAAAATTTTCGAAAACTGAACAAGAGCTATTTATTAAAAGATTTGGTAAAGAAAAAGCCAGAAAAGCTATATCTTTATTAAAAGTTTCAAATCAAGGCATGTTAGAGAAAAAAGTTGAAACTTCTTTTGCAGAAGCTTCAATCCTTCTTAAAACTGATAAAGCTGCTCTTGTTTCAGAATTAAAAAAAATTGGTAAAAATATGGAGGGAAACAAAGTTAAGAAGTTAGAAGTTTTAAGTAGGCTACTTAGTTTTCTTGGTTATGATAAGCCAATAAACTAATAAAAATGATTAGAACTTTTTTAATTAAGAAATTATTATCTACTGATAAAAAGACCAAAAAAAGACTTAAATTTTTTTCAGAATTTGGAATTTTTCTAGTTTTAGCTGCAATTATCTCATCTGGAATATCTATATTTTATGAAAATAAGTTAAATGAAAAAAAAAATAAGATTATAAAGCTAGAGCTTGAAGAGTTTAAAATTCAAGAATGGTTGACTGATGCACCAAATAGAAATTTAAATAATAAAATAGGAAAATTTAATTTTGATACAATTGAAAATAATAGTTTTTTTAATATTAGTAAAAAAAGATATTATTTTTTTCTCCTTTCGTGGTACCCATTCACAATAAAGTATGCAATTGGTGATATTGAATTAGTTAAAAATGATGAGCTTAAGATTAAATATAATTTTGAAGATATTAAACAGACAAATCAGAAAGCACTCGATTATATATATGAGATATACGATAAGTTACCTTTAAATGAGGACGAATATTTAACCCAAGGTGAAATTGAGGCAATAGAAAAGGCATTCATTGATATTCCTTTAGAAGATATAGTGTTCCATCTAGATCAATCCGAATACAATACATTGCAGATTAATTTATTTTTTCAAGAGTACAATTCAATTGTCGATCAAGAAAAAGAAATCATTAGCAAGCAAATAATAGAGATGACTAACAAATCTACTAATGCGATTTTATATGCATTCATATTTCAATTAGTTATATTTTCTTTGGTCCAAGTTTTTGAATTGAGGGAGATTTCATGAGAAGGGGGAAAGGTAAACTATCAACTGTCAATTGGATTTTGGTCCTTCTAGCTGGAATATTTCAAATATCTAGTTTTATTTTAGATCAAATTGTAATTCAGTATGAAGAAGATTATCGTAAAGCTAATTTTGAAATATTAAATAAATCAGAGAGCAGGTCTGCTTATCTTAAAATGAATAATAGAGTTGGTGATTTTTTGCTTGCTTTTGAAAATACAGTTTTTCTTGTTTCTGCATCAAATTTTTCAGAGGATAAAAAAAAATTTTATTATTTTTCAAATATCTTTGATCAAACAAGACTTATGGAGGATATTTTGAATGATAGGATGGTTATAGATGGACTGTCT
>MDTG01427603.1_pt1 | contig 11052 bp, 8 predicted proteins | sample 811421 | NCBI WGS metagenome assembly MDTG01 (sample SAMN05326645, study PRJNA326480) | marine metagenome | isolation source: seawater | place: Pacific Ocean: South East | collected 2011 | reverse complement strand
GGTGTGAAAAATGTTGGTGATGATGAAGGATCCATAGAGTTGCACTTTGTAGATGATGTCATTCCTGGGTATTGGTGGATATTCCCTGTTCAAAAGGGACTGGTAAATGTAGGAATTGGGATGGTGATTTCCGAAAATAAAAAACAGACGGGGGTCAAGAAGTCATTGAGGAAATTACAACATAAACTTATCAAAGAGCATCCATTATTCAAAGAAAGGTTTGCAGACGCAACTATGGTGAAGGGTAGTGGAAGAGGTTGGCAGCTGCCATTTGGAAGCCCGAGAAAGGGGCAGAAGCTGCAACCTAGACGTACCGCCATGGCTGGTGCGATGTGTGTTGGAGATTCGGCCAGTTTAGTTGATCCTTTCAGTGGAGAAGGAGTCGGTAATGCTTTGTTGTCAGCAAAATTGGCTGTTTCATTATTTGATTCCTCAAAACATGCTACTGGTTTTCCCGAAGAGTTGGCGAATGAGTATATGACCAAATTGTGGGACGCCTTGGGTCCAGAATTGAGCAATTCCTTCAAAATTCAAAAGATCGTAAAGAGAAAACGACTGATGAATATGTTCGTGAAAAAGGCAGCAAAACGTCCAGCATTACAGGATGCGTTAACTGATGCCTTAGCTTCTAAAGAAGCGCAAAAGAAATTACATAGCCCACTCTGGCTAATTCGTAATATAATCTTGTGAGGATTAAGATGGACTCTCATCTAAATGGTATTGAAATTGTTCTACTAGACTTGGATGGAACAATACATTTGGGAGGGGTTCCTATTCCAGGGGCGAGAGACTTTCTTGAACGTTGTAAACAAAACAGCATTAAGACGATTTTCTTATCCAACAATTCTAGTAAATCAGTGGATGAATATGTCTTGATTTTAAATTCAATGGGAATTGATGTTCAAAGGGAAAATATTTTGCTATCAACACACGATTGTATTCGTTGGTTAAAAGCAAAAAAATGGTTACGAGTGTACTGTTTAGGAACTGATGGAATGAAGAAGATGTTAACAGAGAATGGTATTGATTGTGTAGAAAATGAGGTGGACTGCGTGGTACTAGGATATGATACCGAGCTTACATATAAGAAATTGAGTGAAGCCACATCTTTGCTTCATCAAACCGTACCATTGGTTGCCACACACCCAGATGTTGTTTGTCCTTCGCCGAGTGGAGGATTGCCAGATGTTGGCTCAATGTTGAAAATGATTGAATTATCTACTGGGGTCAAACCAACAATAACCACCGGAAAGCCTCGATCTGAAATGATACTCGGAAGATTAACCGAAGAGGGGGTCGAACCATCTAAAGTTGCAATGATAGGAGATCGATTGTACACTGATATGGAAATGGCCAGGGCTGCAGGAGTGGTAAGTGTGCTTGTTTTGAGTGGAGAAGCAACTCAAGAAGATGTGGATAATTATTCTTGGAGACCTGATTTGGTTGTAAATTCGGTAGATGATTTGATGCGCGAGATGGCATGAGAAAGAATGTTGAAAAAACGGTGTTTTTGATTAGGAACTACCTATTGTGTTCAAATCCTTTCTTACAGATAATTAACCGTGGCTTCAAATTGGGATGAATTTGATGGTTCTGATTGTGATCTGTTGAATATACCTAATTGTAAGGAAAATCCAGTTCTGCCTACAGAAGAGATTGTTATTGAACGATTAGCAGAAAATGGTGTTCTGATTGATGAAAGAGTGAGGGCTGCGATGCTATCTTCTGATCGTGGGTTGTCATTATGGCCATTACCTAGTGGTTTGGGCATCCCTGGATTGGCGGGATCTGCTCTGACGCTTCCTTGGTGGAAATATTCTGACGAAAGATGTTCTTTGTTGCCTAGTCATTATGAAACGGTGCAGATAATGCAACTGCTCCAAATGGAAAACGATGAGAGAGTGTTATTGATTGGTCCCAGAGGTAGTTGGTGGACGGAATTAATTTTGAGACTTGGTGCATCTGAAATATGTGTAATAGATGCAGATGAAGAGAGGAGAAGTTTCCTAGAAATAAATTGGAAGGATAGAGGTCTGGATATCCTAGCAAAAAACGTCAATTGTGATGTGAGTTTTCATGGAATTGAAAGAGTAAAAATAGCTGAAATAGAGAACTCTGGAGAGGTCTGGGATCGAATTTTAATTACTGGGGCTTGCCAAGAATTCCCTCGAAGATTAATGAGAAGATTGAGTGAGCGTGGAGTTGGAGTTGTCTCTGTTGGACCCGAAGGCGCCTCATTAATCAAAGCAGTAACTCCAAACGAAGAAGGGGGTCTTTTTGTTGAATCTGTAACAATGTGGGCTGCTGATGAATTGGATCCTCGAATATACAGAAGTATTTCTGGCGTTTCATCGGCGGGAGGACTATCTAATCTACAATTAAGAGCGGAAATTGGAGAAGCGTCTAGAGATAACTCATGGATTGGGATCGGAGACCATTCACTTCGAGATAGGGCCGGGCCAATTAGATTATTGGAAGCAATGGATACACTATGGAATTCAATGGATATAGATTGTGATTCGACGGATTTAGATGCTGTAATGGCTGATCGCCTTTTCAGAATGGGTAATGTAATGCAAAATATTGGAATGTTTGATTATGCAGCTGAACATTTTGGTGCTTCATTCAATCTTAGACCGTCTGCCGAAGCTGCAACGATGATAGGGTGGACTTTTGGGATACAAGGAGAAGAGGTTGAGGCGATGGCTTGGTGTCGGCGTGCAATTGAAACAGATCCAGAGTTGGGTGACCCTTGGAATGATATCGGGGCCTTAATCTTGGCAAAAAGAGAGGTAGAAGATGCTATGTCATGGTTCAGAGTAGCAATCAATGCTAAACGATCTTTGAGTCCTGGCCATCCTTGGTCAAATATGGCCAGAGCCCACTTAATGCAACGAAATTCTAGGGCAGCGTTCTTCGCTGCACAACAAGCTGTTGTCTATATGCCTGAAGATACTGAATTACTTATGCTGCTAGATGAGTTAGGGTCCGATCTCTGTTGAGTCGTCTTTATCATCATTATTTGATTTTCTTTGGAGAAAAGAAGGAGCCCACCAATTGAGGGGGCCCATCAATCGCATAGTCGCTGGTACAACCAGTGCACGAACAAGTGTTGCATCAACAAAAATAGCCAATGCTAAACCCAGCCCAAACTGTTTGATAATAGCAACAGATGCAAATATTTGTGCTGCAAACACGAGCATCATGATTAGGGCTGCTGCTGTAACTAAACGGCCTGTCTTCTGAAGCCCATTAGCGACTGCGAGAGTGTTATCACCGGTACGTTCCCATTCCTCATGAATTCGAGAAAGCATGAGTACTTCATAATCCATTGAAAGTCCGAAGACAATACAGAACAGCATCACTGGTGTTGTCGGATCTATTGGTTGTGGGGTGAAATTCATGATCTCGTCTAGGCCTAGGCTGCCTTCTTGAAACACAAAGACCAACATTCCAAAGGTTGCAGTGATACTGAGAATATTCATCACAATCGCCTTGAAAGGAATTATGACTGAACGAACTTGAATGAACAATAGAATACAAGTTGAAATAAATATGAATGCAATTGCAACTGGGAGATTATCCACAACTGCGTCGAGGACGTCAAGATTGTATGCGGCAAGACCGCCAATAAGGATGGATTCTTTGGATGCGCTGAACAGTTCGATTTTGTTATCTTCTCTGTCATTTCGGAGATCATCTACAAAGTTTCTAGCCTCATTTGTGTTCCATTCTACTCCGAGAGTAATGAGAAGATATGTGTGATTTGTCTTTTGACTAATAAATGACTCACGAAGGGATTCGCGAAGTCCTATTTGTTCTGGTGTTAAGTACTCATCAGGAGTATTCCAAAACTGAACAACAGATGTTGCATTCATAGAAGGATCGAAATATCCGGGTGCTAGAACAGAAATAACCGACTCTGACTGCATCAAACTTGATGCATAAGCGTGAACGCCCCGAAGATTTTCTTCACTCAACACATCTTCATCACCAAATTCCACAAGAAACAAGAGTGAGTTATCAGAACTTTCTACCCAAATTGATGACATTTCTTCTAATCCTTCACGAGCCATGTCGTCAGGTGGTAGCGAACGAATACTGGATACTCCGTATTCTGCTTGAAGGAAGGGCGTACCTACACCAACTAATACAATTAAAATCGGAACAAGTATTACCAAAGGTCTGTTCATAACTTGAGTAGCAATCCAAGACCAGAATCCATCTTCTGCTACTGTATCTTTCATACCAAACGGTATTCGAATTGAATTGATTCTGGGTCCGAGTAACGCAAAAATCGATGGAAGCATTATCACAGATGTAAGCATAGCCATACTAACCCCGAGTGTGCCTCCTATGCCGATTGATGGTGTACCTGTATTCTCAAAGAAAAGCAACCCCAGCAGGCCTACAGCAACGGTCAATCCAGAAAAGAATACTGCGCGTCCTGCTGTTGCTGTTGTGATTGCTATGGCCGTTCTAGTATCATGACCGGCTGCTAATTCCTCACGATAACGATAAATCATGAAAAGTGAATAATCTATTGAAACTCCTAAGCCGAGTAACGTGATAATATTCGATGCGAAGTTGTTTACGGGAATGCCGTCAAGAGTGGATAGCCAAACGGTAATTCCGATGGCACTTAAGACAGTAAGCGCACCCACACCCAAAGGTAAAACTGAGGCAATTAGCGACCCAAAGACCACGATGAGTACAATCCCTACCAAAGGTGCCGCACCCAACTCTGACTTGATTAAATCGTCTTTGAGGCGCATATCAAATGTCGAGTCTACAGCTAGGTTACCAGTAATCCAAAGATCGAAATCACCTTCTGCTGCTGAAGCGACATCGGCCATAGACTTCCAATTGTCGATTAGGAGTGACTTTGCTTCGGTTCTAGGTAACGTGATTTGAACGAGAGTTCTTGACCATCGACCATCGTCACTTACGAATTGGCTAAGGTTACCCGAATCCACTGCCCAAGGGTATGTTACTGATACTGAAGGATCTTTTACTAAGGTCTCAAGTGTAGATTCTATCGCTGATTTAATTATTGGATCGTCGTAACTAAGATCACTGTTTACAAGAATGTAGAATATCTCTGTATTATCTGAATCAACGTCTCCAAATGAGTCGCCTAATATACCGAAGACAGTAGTTGATTCTAGGTCTCCTTCACCGAACGACTCTGCCCAGTCAGGGGTCAGGAAAACTCCTAGGGAGCCCAACGAAAGGCAGACAATCAGGGCTACTGCAAAAACCATTCTTGCATGGTCGTGTGCAATGATTCCGAGTTTGTATAAGGGCCGATCCTTGAACACACTCGGATCAGAAGTACTCTCCATAGTTAGTTCCGTAAATTTTCTCTATTTGAATAAGTGTGATACTACACAACTTACTACAACACGCTCTGAGATGCTACGACAATCACCGTAGCCCCGTACTTTTGGGGGACTCGGATACGTTTGGAAGATCCAATTGCAGAATAAAATCTGTTGACAGCTCTGGAGAAAATATCCATTTTTTGAGAAACGTCGGCCATCTGTATTGATTCTACTTTGTACCCCGCAGCAGTCAAAACTCGAGTTATTGTGTAAGGGGAAAACCAAAACCGGTGATCTGAATTAATTATCTCAGCACCCTGTTTCCATTGTTTCAAAACATTATAATTGAATGCGTTTGGAACTGTAACAATTAGTTTGCTGAATAATCCTCCATGTTCTGTTCTTAATTTGGAAAGAAATTGTACAGGATTGTCTAGATGTTCTACAATCTCCCCCATAATGGCGTAATCAAAAGGGGCATCATTAGAGAATGGGATGTTTTCTTGGGTGGTTGTAACGAGATTAATATTGTAAATATCTGACATATTGTAATTCTGAATGAGGTGGTTGATAGAATCTTGATCTATATCCACTCCCACTACCTTACGACAAGTTTCGAGAAGGGATGCGTGCAAATGTCGTCCATTTTTGATTTTCTCGTCTATAAGGGGTAAATGATCCGTGCAACCTATGTGCAGGATTGTTCTTCCGTTAACAATCTCAAGAATTGTATCTTGACGTGAGTTATTAGGTTCAGGAGGAAGGAAGTCTAAATCAACTAAAAGTCCGGGACTGAACTCTTCGCCTTCTACATATGAAAGGAATGTAGGATCGTTGAAGAATGGCTTTCCCATGAACGGAGACAGGCGGTATAGATTTCAATCCCTTGGGTGTCAAGATTTTGCATGGAGAGAATTAGCATATTCCCTTGCGTTCTTTTTGACATCATACATTTCTCTTTGTTTATTCATGGCTGCTGTTCGCCTAGATTCGTTATTGATGTCCCATTCATTCAAGATAGATGCAATTTCTTCAGGGCTAGGATTTGGAGGGAGAAGATGGCCGCAGGTTAAATCCACAATTTCTGAATTTCCTCCAACATCCGTTGCTATGGCAGGAATACCATAGGAAAAACACTCTTGAATTGATGCTGGAACGCCTTCTGATGTAGATACATTAACCAAAATATCCCAAGGTTTTGACTCAAGGGTGGAGTGTATTTCTGAATGTGATTCTATGAAACCTGGTAGTGAGACATCAATATTTCTGGGAAGGGTAGATACTAATTCCTGTAATTCCTGCATACCTGGTCCAGTGCCGAAATGTGTCCAATGCAAGGGACGTGTGACGAAAGAAAGAGATTTAGCAATCAAGTCTACTCGTTTAACATCGACAATTCTTGACATAGATATTATCCTTAGACAGCCGTCTCCTGAACGATGGGGGCTTTGACTATGATTAGTAGTTCCTAATCTTCCTAGAACTATTTTTCTAGATGCTTTTGGATGAATTGATTTTAGTGTGTCTACCCCATCTTGAGATACTGCATGTATTTCATCTACATATTTCACGATTGTAGGCTGAAAAGGTATTGTCTTCCGGTTTTCTTGTGGAATAATGTCCCCTCTGTGCGCTCGTGATATGAATCTCAAATGAGGGTTGCATCTTTTCAAATCAGATGCTATGGATGCGGGTCTATTTAGCCAATACGAAGATACTGCTTGATACTCTTTGATGTCAATTGCTTCTTGTATGTATTTTGAAAAGTGTCGTGCATAGGCTGCTTCGCCAAGTGATTCGGAAATTGGTGTAGAATACCTAAATCTCTCCACTAAAGATGAAAAAAAGAACGGTAAAGATAATGAAAATTTTGAGATGGTGGATAGTTTTGTCCATGTCTTTCTAGCTTGCTTCCATGTTTCTGTTAGAATTGTTACATTCTCTGGCACATCTCGCATTCCATCCTCAATCTCTGACTCAAGATTTGTTGGAACTATAGTAACATAATCAAAAAATGTGGAGGTTGTTTCTAATGTAGGGGTAACGAATGTTTCTTGTAATCCCACTGGGTAAAAATCAGTTAGCACCAAAACTTTTGACGATTCTGTACTACTGGCCGGGGGTGCCATGAGACAGTTCCACCAATTGGTGGTTTTAGTTTCGTCGATACTGTAGTAAAAAGAAAAAATTAGCTTTCTGTTGGTTTGGGAACTATTAGAGTCATAGAATCGGTACGATCGATTAGTGGTAAAGTCAATTCTGATAGAGAAGGGAGGACGTGTAAAGTGCATGCTGAACCACATGCAGGTGCAAGATAGTCCTCTCCAGTATCTGTTAAAATTAGTCGAATGCCGTGTCCTGCGGGCAAGATTGCATCTATAGCTTGGAATTCCATCATCATTATTACCTCATTTCCTGGTGTTACAGTTTGAGGTTCTGAGCCGCCGGCATGGTATCTAACGTCCATTGTTGCGTGACCAAGCCGCAATCCCGTTTCAAGATCTTGCATTTCGATGAAAACCTGACCACCATCAAAGGATGGGACTGTGGATAAGTGGGCAGTAGGTAGACCTGAGATATGTATGTCGGAATTTAGGTTTATATCAGAACAATCTATGGTAATTGTTTGCCCACCACCTACTACTGGTGGTCCGCCACCAACAAATGTTCCATCATAATCACAATCGCCTAGATCAATAGGTAATTCTTCGGTATCTGTTGGGGGCCAAACTTCTTCAATTCTCCAATGGCCATCATTGCGCTGAATTTGAGCAGTCATCTCAGGTTTTGGACCTCTTTCCTGGAGGTAATACTCAAACCATTCAAACAGATCTTGGGCCCAATCCCATCTTGTCATATTGTCGAATGCCTCAGCGCCGTATCCACTATCGATATCGTCATGCTTTTGCCATTGATCTGGATAGTCGTGACCCCATTGACCAAGTATACCCTTAACATCATAGCCTGAATTTGCATAATCCGAATACCAATTTATACCGATTGGTCCACCGAATACTTGGTGGGGATCTACGTTCCAATCTTGCATTCCTTGAACCCAATATATGCTCCCATTCCAATTATTGAATGCCTTATCGATATGACTTCTCTCATTGTAATAATTGGCCATATACGGGTCCATTTCTCCTCCGACGTACGTCACTGGACCTGCAAACAGCCCCTCAGCGATATCTGGGCAAACATTGTCTAGATCATCTTCGTTGTAGTCCACAGTGCTAGAGAAATAATTCATATGCATAATTTGTGATCTTGCCTCAGCACTTCCATTTTTATACAACAACGGATGAAGTGCAGTAGTTCCTGAAATGGGAACAATAGTTTTGAGATATTCACTACCCATCGCGGCTGCTTCCCATTGAGTTGCTCCCTCGTAGGATTTTCCGTATAGGCCAACATTGCCATTGCTCCAATCTTGAGTACCCAGCCATTCAACAGCAGCGTGTATCCCTAAACCTTCACCTGCCCCTCGATAGTCAAAGCACCCACTGCTTTCCTCAGTTCCAAATACTGCAACCTGAGCGAAAGCATAACCATGAGGAATGAAATTGTCGAAGATGAACTCACCTCTTCCAGCGCCAACTACATTCGTAGGGGTTGATTCACTGCCCTGTGGCCCATAGGAGTAATAGGGTGAAATAACTGCGATTACAGGTACCTTATCTCCGAATTCAGTATTACTCGGAAGCCAATAGGATAAATGAACTTCAGCAGTTGATGGTCCCGTCTCCCAAACTTCAGATGTGTCAACTGGAATTAGAGCCTCTTGTACTGATAGTGGAGAATATGGGCCTGGTTGAAGTACCATACTGTAAGTTCCTGTTGTATTCCAATCTAAGGTATGACGATCCCAGATAGAAACATATTGGGATATTTCAGAGTCCTCAGAAGTGGAGGCTGCTCCGAAGCAACCAGAAAAACTCGCGCCGATGAAAAGGAGAGTAAGTGCCCAAACATGTCCCTTCATGGTTCCCCCTAAACATCGTCTCGGATAAATGCTAATGATTGATTTTAGGGTGGTTCTCATCAACTATGAGGGGTTCGGATTGTATATGGTTGTCGTCGGTGTCATCGGAACTGGTTATTGGGGGAAGAACCATGTCAGGACGTTTTGTTCTCTCAAAGAAGAGGGGTTGATTAGCAAAGTTATAGTGTGTGATAGTAACGAAAATCGTGCTGTTGAAATCGGACAAGAATTTGGTTGTGATTATGCAACAGATCCTGTCGAGTTGCCATCAATGGGAGTTACTATGGTAACAATAGCAACACCCACTCCAAGCCATGCATCTCTGGCAATGATGATGATGGATATTGGAATCGATGTCCTGGTGGAAAAACCACTTGCATTGAATACTGCAGAGGCAAAGAAGGTGATTGAATCGTCCAAAAAAAATGAGTGTTTGCTATTAGTTGGCCATGTTTTCAGACACCACTCTGGTGTAAGAAAGGCTGCGGAACTGGTTAGGTCTGGAAAGATTGGTGCTATTCGCCATATCATAAGTGAGCGTCTTGCAACAAGAGAGCCCAGACCAGATAATGGAGTGATTGCTGCACTAGGAATTCATGATTTTGATATCTGTTGCGATATTCTTGGTAATGAGCCTGAAAAAATTGTGGGTGTTGCAACCGAATCTAGCATCCCTGGAATTGAAGATCACGCTTCGTTACAGATGATCTTCGATAACAATATTGTTGCATTTGTAGAACTTTCCTGGAGGAGTAGAGTGCGTGGTAAGGTGAGAATGCTTCAAATTATTGGGACAGATGGCAGTATATCTTTAGATTATCTGGAGCACAAAGGATTGTGGTTGCATCATCACCCAAATGATGGTCACGGTGAGGATTTTGGGGGATTCGGATCTGCCCCTCGAGAATGGATTGAAATTCCTGATGGTGAACAAGCTCTTACTGCCGAGTTACGAGATTTTGTTTTACGCTCTACTGGTCAACGTACTGGTCCGACACTGAATGGTGGAGATGTTGGCCTAGATGGTATGAGGCGGGTTGAGTTGGCTTTAATGTCGACTGGTTTTGAAAATCAACTTAATCCAAAATATATCGATGAATGAATTAAATTCTGCGGGCTGGATTTCCAGCATACGTTCCTGGTTCTATGATGTCTTTCGTTACTACCGAACCCGCGCCAATTACAACATTATTACAAATTTTAACTGGCATAATTGTTGCATTAGTTCCTATACTTACGTTGTTGCCAATTGTGGTTGATTTCCATTTAGTTTGATCTCCTCTTGCCGGGCCGCCTGAACTGAATGTATCATTGATGAACATGGCACCATGACTGATAAAACAATCTTCTCCAATTGTTACTAATTCACAAATGAATGCGTGTGACTGGATACGTGTTCGACGGCCAATCAATACGTTTCGTTGAATTTCAACAAAGGGTCCAACAAATACGGAATCTGATATTGAACAACCATAGAGATTGACTGGTTCTACGATAGTAACATCTTCACCAAAATCAACATCAACGATTCCAGTAGTTAGTCGACGTGGTTCACCCATGTATGTGGGTAAAGGTCAAACTATTAGCGATTAGTGGTTAACAGTGGTATTCTATGGTTTGACATAGCTTGGTTTTTCTCAATAAGCATATAGTGGTAATCTTACGAAGTAGAGTGCAAGGATGATATTGTCACGATTCCACACTAACCATACTAAATAGAAAAGGAAGGCCGCAACTAATTGTTGG
>MDTG01273118.1_pt1 | contig 11052 bp, 10 predicted proteins | sample 811421 | NCBI WGS metagenome assembly MDTG01 (sample SAMN05326645, study PRJNA326480) | marine metagenome | isolation source: seawater | place: Pacific Ocean: South East | collected 2011 | reverse complement strand
GCCACTTTTTAACAATGTTTTTAGGGATTAAACTTTTTAGAAATCTTTTAAATTTGCTACTTTTTGGAGAGATATATTGAACACCATGATCAAAACTTTCATTCTTATTTAGTTTTTTGTTGCACGATCTTCCTCCAACACCTCTTGCCTTATCATAAACATCTAATGAGTATTTTTTGCTAAGAGCATTGGCAATTGTTGCCCCTGAAATACCTGTGCCAATAATACAAAAATCTTTCATTTCCCCGCAACAACCATGCCTTCTATTAGCATTGTTGGTGCATTTGTTGAATATTTAAACTCAAGATCATCTGCTAGTGTTATGTTCTTAAATATATCCTTAAAATTTCCAGCTATTGTAATTTCACTAACTGGGTGCTTAAATATTCCCTCCTCAACAATAAATCCGTTGGCTCCAACTGAATAATCACCTGTAACTAGATTGCTTCCATGACCGATTGTTTCTGTAATATATAGAGTCCTTGGATTTAATTTTAAAAGATCTTTGTATGAAGTAGAACCCTTTTCAAAAAATAAATTACTTGTTCCACTACTTCTACCATTTGACCTAAGGTTTAGTTTTTTTCCATTGTAAGTATCAACTAAATAATGCTTTAAAACACCTTGATCTACTAATTTTAATTCATTAGTTTTTACTCCTTCAGAGTCAAAATATCGTGAACCTAATCCTTTAATTATGTTGGGTTTGTCAAAAATATTTATTGAAGATGAAAATATTTCTTCATTAATCTTATCTTTTAGAAATGATGTACCTCTTGCAATGGCTGATGCAGATATAGCACTTGCAAAAGTGTTTAGCATACCTTTTGAAATTCTTCTATCAAAAATAACACTAATTTTTTCACTTTCTATTTTTTGAGGATTTAATTTTTGTATTGTTTTCTTTGCTGCAATTTTCCCAATTTGACTTGGTCTGAGCATATCACTTAGATGACATGTGCTCGTAAACTCATAATCTCTTTCCATATTGTCATTAGAATCTTTCGCAACTGCAACACATGATGCGGAAAAAGAAGAGGATTTATACCCATTTAAAAAGCCATCACTATTAGCTAATATAAAATTTGATTTAGACTCAGAAAAGCCAGTTTCAGTATTGATAATTTCTTTTTTTTCTAACGCTGCTTCTTCAACTTCTTTTAAATATTCAATTTTTTCATCATTTTCAATATGATGACTATCATATAAATTTAAATCGTTAATTTTTTTAGCTAAAAGATCTTGGTCTGGTAATGAATTATATTCATCATCTGGTGTAATTTTTGTTGTTTCAATACATCTTCCCACTAGAGTTTGAATATTATCCTCATTAAGGTTTGATGAAGAAATACTTGATTTTTTTTTACCGATATAGGTCGTCAAACTTACTCCCAAACTATCGGATCGATCTGACTCATCTAATTTATTATTTCTGAAGTTAACTGACTCAGAAATAGAATGCATAACAGTGACTGTTGAGTCTGTTGCACCTAATTTTTTTGCTAAATCTATACAATAAGAAGCTGTTTTTTTTAAATAATCTTGATCTTTTACCATGTAATTTATAGTTGAGTTCCACCAACAGTCATTTTATCAATTAAAATTGAAGGTTGAGCTACGCCAACTGGTACACCCTGTCCCGCTTTTCCACAGGTTCCAATACCAGGATCAAGCATCATATTATTTCCAACTAATGAAACTTCTTTTAAAATTGATGGACCATCGCCAATTAATGTTGCCCCTTTAATAGGAGAACCTAATTTTCCATTTATGATCTCATAAGCTTCCGTACAATTAAATACAAATTTACCTGAAGTAATATCGACCTGTCCACCACCAAAGCTTACTGCAAATATTCCCTTATCGACTGATTTGATCATCTCTTCTTGAGAATATTTACCATTTAACATCATTGTATTTCTCATTCTTGGAAGAACAATATGTTTATAATTTTCTCTTCTTCCACTTCCTGTGGATCTAGTTTTCATTAATCTTGCATTCAAACGATCATGCATAAAGTTTTTTAATATACCATTTTCAATTAAAACTGTTTTTTCTGTTGGCGTGCCTTCATCATCTATTGTCAAGCTTCCTCTTCTGTTATGTAAAGTTCCGTCATCAACAATTGAAACACCTTCACTAGCTACTCTTTGACCCATGAGATTGTGGAAAGCAGATGTTTTCTTCCTATTAAAATCTCCCTCTAGTCCATGCCCAATAGCTTCATGAATAAGTATTGCAGGCCACCCTGGTCCCAAGACTACCTTCATTTCTCCCGCAGGCGCAGGTTTACTTTCTAAATTAATATGAGCAATCCTAAAAGCTTCATCACATACTTTCTTCCAGTTATCATTTCTGAGATATTCATCATAAGATTGCCTTCCACCAATTCCATACACACCTGTTTCTTTTTTGCCGTTTTTTTCAAGCATAACTGAAACATTAAAACGAACTAGTGGTCTCACATCTGTTAACACCTCACCTCCTGATCTAATAATTTCTATAGATTTATGTTCTCCTGCAAAACTTGCTGTAACTTGTTGAACGATACCCCCTTTTGCTCTTGTGTAATTATTAACCTCTTTTAAAAGTTCTAATTTTGAATTGAGTGATTTTTCATCAATCGGGTTTACATTTTTGTAAAATTTTTCATTTGTTTTTGGAATCTCATAATTATAAACACCTTTTTTGGACTTCAAAGTTGAGTTTAAATTGTTGGCTGATTGTTTAAGTGAATTTTTTGAAATTTCATTTGAATGTGAATATGCTACAACCTCTCCTGTTACAGCTCGAAGACCATAGCCTAAGTCTGAGCTATAACTAGAATTTTTAATCTTGTTATCATCAAGCATTATCGACTCACTTTTAGAACTTTCCATGTAAAGCTCACCATCATCACATTTATTTAGAGTTTCAGAAATAATGCCTTCAGCATCTTTTCTACATAAATCTGTTTTAGAAAAAAAGTCATTCATGCCTAAAATTTAGTATTTATCTGGTTTTTATCAATTGTTGAAATTAGCACATGTACAAACTAATTGATTTCTAATAATTTTACAAAATAATTTATGAAAGTTTATTACAACGAATCCTGCAGTATATGTAGAGCTGAAATAAATCTCTATAAAAAGCAAAATATTAAAGAAATTGAGTGGGTAGATATCACAAACAATAAGGCTGCAGAAAAAAACACATCAAAAGATGGTAAAGCTCTTTTAAGAAGATTACATGTTAAAAGAAATGGACAGGTATTTGGTGGAGCTAAAGCTTTTTTGCTTGTTTGGGAAAAAATACCAAAATATAAATTCCTATATAATTTTTTTAAATTACCAATAATTTTTACTATATTTTCATTTTTTTATGAAATCATAGCTTTCTTGTTATATATAAAAAATAAAAAACAACTTTCTAAATAAATTTTTATTTATTGTGAGTGTTTATTAATTAAATTATATTTTTAATATGAAAGTTTACAAAATTTTTGTTGTATTTTTATTTATAAGTAGTTTTTTTCTTTCTGTACATTCATCTCAAAAAATACTTCTGGATAAACTTTTTAATGAACTTATTGAAACTGATGACTTAAATAATGCCAAACAATTAGAAAAGAAGATTTGGTCTGTTTGGAGTGAGCACCCAGATGATAATGAATTAACCGAAAAAATGCAATTTGGAATAGAGCTTATGGAGTATGGAGATTATAATTATGCGTTAAAAATTTTTAATAATATTATAATTACTGATCCTAAATGGTCCGAAGCATGGAATAAAAGGGCAACTGTGTATTTCCTGATGAATAAATTTAAAAATTCACTAGATGATATTGATAAAGTTTTAAGTATAGAACCTAGACATTTTGGTGCTTTGTCTGGTCAAGCAAGAATTTTTATAAAACTAAGAGAATATGAGAAAGCAATTGAAAGTATCGAGAGAGCTTTGAGATTCCATCCATCACTTAGCAATCGTGAACTTATACCTGAAATTGAAAGACTAATTAAAGAACAAAGTATTTAATTTAATCTTTTTTAGCTCTTTTTGTTGAAATTAATTGTGTCAGTGAGTCGACCATCAAATCAGAGGCTTTAAATATTTCATTAGCTTTAAACTCATAAGAAGAATTTTTTTCGGGGTTCGATTTATCCTCAATGACTATTCCCTTATCTGGAGAATTATCTTTAATGTAAATAAGCAGTAACCATTCTTCGTCTATAGCTTCATCCCATTTAATAAATATCTCACCAGTTTCAAATCTTTGATCAATACATCTTAAAATTGACATATGTCTAGTGATATGACGTTTGTTAAGTTGAAAAACTAAACTGCTTGCACTTCTATAAAAACTTTCAAGGGAAAGCTCAATTTGTTGTCTTGCTAATATATACTCTCTTTCCTTTTGAAGTAAGGTTTCTCTGTCTTCATCACCTTGTATTTTTACTCCTAAAGCCTCCACTCTTTCTTTAATTTTTTGATCTCTGATAACTCTATATTTTTCTTTTAATTTTTCTATTCTCTCTTGAAGGCCAGCGTAATCATCTCTTTTTTCCTTTAGTGAAACTTTTTCTAACTTTTCTAATTCTTTAATTTCTCTTATTCTAAATTTTTCTATTTGCTTTTCTAATTGTAATTGTTTTAAAAATTGTTTTTGTCTTTCAGCTTGTTCTATTCTAAGTAAGGCTTGTTCTTTACGTAAAAATAATTTTATGTCTTTTGCTCTTTCTTTTTCAAGTTTTATTTCTTCTTTTAATGCCTTTTCTTTAAATTTGATTTTCTGCTCTTCATCTTGTATTTTTTGTTTGTGAATTTTTAATTTTTCTTGCTCTTGTTTTTCAACTTCCTCTAGTTTTCTTCTTCTTTTTGTTTCAGCATTTAATTCCTTGTATTCAAATATACTATTTGCAATACCATCAAAGAATGCTTGGATATATTTCTCTAAACTAAAATTTATTTTTAAATTGAATTCTGGTTTTAAAGAATATTGAAGCTTTACTATTCTTGAAATCAGGCTTTCTTTTTTTTTAACCAGTGTTCCCCTAGCTTCTTTTCTTTTAACAGATGTTTTTTTAATGAGTCTTTTTCTAATTCTTTTATTTTTAACAGTTTTTTTCTTAACTGATTTTTTTTTAATGGGTCTTTTTCTAATTCTTTTATTTTTAACAGTTTTTTTCTTAACTGATTTTTTTTTAGTTTGCTTTTTTTTAACTGATTTTTTTTTTATTTTTTTCATACTTTAAAGAGCTTATGATTTATCAATATATTACTGATAAATATAGTCTCTTGTGATGGGTGTAGATGAATAACTTTTTGTTAATTGAAATTGATAGACAACTTGATCACCCCATTTGAAAGCAATTTCACATCCTGTGAGGTAAAATTCCCACATTCTAAAAAATCTTTCATCAAACATTGCAATTATTTTTTCCTTATTTTTTATACAGTTTTCCTTCCAATGCTTTAGAGTATGAGAATAATGTAATTTGAGAACTTCGATATCGGACACTATTAACCCTGCTTTTTCAATTGGTGTTGTTACCTCACTTAAACTTGGCGTATAACCTCCCGGAAAAATATACTTTGTTATCCATGGATGTGGGTCCCTTGGTGGATTAACTGAGCCTATAGTGTGTATCAAAGAAACACCACTATCAGTCAGTAATTTTTCAATATGTCTAAAAAATTTTTTGTAAAATTTTCTACCTACATGCTCAAACATTCCAATACTAACTATTCTATCAAATTTTTCATCTAGCTCTCGGTAATCTATAAGTTTAAAATGAACTTGATTTTCTAAGTTAAGTTCCTTTGATTTTTTCACACAATAATTAAATTGATTTTCTGACAAAGTTATTCCTGTCACTTCACATTTTTTACTTTTGGCAATATCAAAAGCCAATGATCCCCAACCACATCCAATATCAAGAACTTTTTGATTTGGTTGTATATTTAATTTTCTTATGATGTGTTGTATTTTATGATTTTGAGCGTCCTCTAAAGTGTCATCTTTATTTTTAAAATATGCACATGAATATTGTTTTTTAGGGTCTAAAAATAAATTATATAATTCATCTGAAAGATCATAATGATGAGCAACATTCATTTTAGATTTTTTTATAAAATTAAAATTTGTCAAAAACCTGTATGAACCACTCAACTTATTAATAGCTTGACTAAAAAAATTTAGCTCTCTCCTTCCGATGTTCATAAGTGCCAAATCTAAAAAATCTGTTAGTGTTCCATTTTCAATAACAATATCTCCATCAGAATAAGCTTCTCCAAAATATAGATCTGGGCGAAGTAGTAATTTATAATGAAGCTTCTTATTTAAAATTTTAAGTATAATTGGATTTTTTTTTTTAGGTGAGCCAATGATATACTTTTTTAAATCAGCATCTAATAAAATAAAACCATCATTTTTAAATATATTATTCAAAAATCTTGCGAGTTGCATTTATGCCGCCTTTAAGGATCCCAAATTAAAATTTAGTTTATTAAGTTCTGTAATTAACTGCTTTTTGTCTTTTTCATTTAAAAGACTAATAGGCGGAAGAACATGTCTATAAATTTTATTTTTATCAGACATGAAAGAATGTAATCCTGAAATTAAATTAAATTTTTCAAAAACACTTCTAACGTTGCATAATAATTCATTTGCTGTTTGTTGTTTTTTTTCAATAAAATCATCGTAAACTTTTCGAGACAGTCCTGCCGTTACGTTGCAAGTTGCCGTAATAATTCCAGCACAACCTAATTCCAGACCTTCTAAAAGTTTAAGCTCTGATCCTGGTAAAACAAAAAAATTATCTATTTTAAGATTTTCATAAAGATTGTACGAGCTATCTTTAACTCCAACTATTTGTTTTGGAAATTTTTTAACAAGTCTTTCAACACATTCTATACTAAATTTATATCCACATAGTTTTTCAAAATTATATAAAATGATTCTGCTACCTGGTACTGCTTGAATTACTCTTGTATAAAACTCTATTACTTCTTTATCGCCATACTTGTAGTAAGCAGGAGGCATAATTAGAAATTCACTAAAATTCAAAGATGTAGCTACTTTCATCAAATTGATAGTTTCAGCAATAGAATTAAGTCCAGTTCCAATTAAATATTTTTCCTTATATTTACTTTTTGTTAATTGATTTAATAAACTAATTTTTTCACTAATAGAAATAAGCTGGGCCTGACCTGTGCTTCCAAAAATTGCAACTCCATGACAACCTTGGTCAATTATTTTTTCAGCATGATCAACCGTTTTTTCAATGTTTAAGCTTAGATCTTCATTAAAGATTGACATTGATGCTGCAAAAATCCCTTTAATTTTATCCATAATAATTATTATAAAGAATAACTGTACACTTTAAATCATTAAATATAAAAATTAATTAATCGCCATGAAAACTTGTGTATATTTGAGTTATAAAGGATTGGGTGCAAACTTGCTTCATCTTTCCTATTGTCACGAAATAGCAAAGAAATTTGGTCCCATTACAATTATCACATTATGTAAAAATCTTAATGAGGCTTTAAATGACGACCCATTGATAGATAAAGTCGTTTTTATAGACAATTACCATAAACGCTTTGTTGATATTTTTAAGTTAAGAATTTTTTTAAATTCATTTAACTTTAATCAAATTTTTATTTTTTACCCCAGTTTACGAATTTATCTAGCTTCAATCTTTTCAAATATTGAAAAAGTTTATTCTTATTCAATTTTTAAAAAAAAAAATCTTCATTTAGTTAATGCAGCAAAGAAATTTACTGAAAAATCTTTAGGAATTTCTGACTGTCCAACAGAAACGAAATTTTTTGTAAGAAATGATAAAATTCAAAAAATTAATAATAATTTTGATAATAATAAATTTAAAATTGTAATCGGTGCAGGTTCCTCGGGACCATCTACAAGATGGGTTACAAAAAATTTTTATAGCTTAATTAATAAACTTAATAAAACTGGAGATTACTTTTTTTTTATTCTTTGTGGTCCAAATGATAAAATATTGTCTGATGAAATTATAAAAAATGTTTCAAAAAAAAATTGTGTTTCATTTTATAATAAAAAAATTGAAGAAATTATTCCATATCTTTGTTCTTCAAATATGTATGTAGGAAATGATTCATTTGGATCACATGTAACTTCTCAATCAGGTATAAAAAGTTTAGTAATACTTTTAGATACTCCTAAGGCTTACACTGATTATAGCAAAAATTATATAAGAATTACTCCAAATGATGTCAAAATTGAGGATGTGACTCATGGTTCAAATTTCAAACCTGAAAATGTTTCTGTTGAAAAAGTTTATCAAACGATAATTGATAATAAATTTTAATTTATATTTTGTAAAACAACTTCTTTGGCCTCATTGACAATAGACGATAATCTAGCAGTTTCTGGTGAAATATCTGGATGAATTTTTTTTTGAATTTTGGTGTGAGCTTTTTTAACATCGTCTTTTGTAATTTTTTTATTTCTATCAAGATTTAAGATTTTGTAGGCCTCTTCTAAAGATAATTTAGATGAGCTTTTAATATTTTGATTTTGATTAAATGAAAATCTTCCTGTTCTTCTAAGTGTTTGGATCAATCTAAATAAACCAATTAATTGTATGATTGAAAGCCCTTTTAACTTAACTATAGCTAAACTAAGTAATGTTAAAGGTATGCTCAATAAAAACTTACCTCCAACCGCAAGAATTATTGCTAAGATTAATGAGCCCACAAAGATTAAATTTCTTAAGTATTTTGATATTTTTTTAGATGATGTACTAATAAACAGTTTAAGTAAAAAATAAATAATTCCAAAAATAACTAGTGTATAAATTAAAATATTCATATATTTAATTTGTTTCCATGAAAATACCACAACTTAAAAAAATAACAGAAATAAAAACGTGTCATAATATCAGTTGGGAAGATAACTATAGCTGGATACACCAAGATAATATTCTAGAAGTTTTGAAAGATAGTAAAAAATTAAATCCTGAAGTTAGAAAATATCTTGATGAAGAAAATAAATACACTGATTTTCATTTATCTGATACAAAAAATATTCAAAAAAAACTATTTGATGAGATTAAAGGAAGGATAAAATTGGATGACCATTCACTACCTTTTAAAGATCTAGATTATGAGTATTGGTCAAAAACTACAACAAAAGGTAACTACTCTATCAAACTAAGAAAAAAAATAGGAACCAACAATATTGAGGAAATATGGAATGGTGATGATGAAAAAGAGAAACTCAATGTAGAATATTTTGGTGTTGGTGATTTAGAGGTTAGTTTTAATGATAAATATTTAGCATATTCTTTAGATACTAAAGGTTCTGAATATTATACAATCCACATCAGAGATATAAATACAAAAAAATTAGTTACAGACAAAATAGAAGAAACTTCAGGTGGTATAACTTTTAGTTTAGATGATCAATATATATTTTATTCAAAGCTTGATGAAAATCACAGACCGAGAAAAATTTATAGACATAAATTGGGAACTAAAGTTCAAGAAGATCAATTAATTTTTGAGGAAAAAAGTGAAGCTTTTACTGTTGGTATTGGTTTAAGTTCCGATGATAAGTACTTTTTTATTAATTCATCAGATCATAATACTTCGGAACAATACTACTTTGATGTAAATGAAAAAAACCCTAAACCTAAACTAATAAAAAAAAGACAGAGAGGTATTATTTATTCAGTCAATTCTTGGGACGGTAAATTTTACAACCATACTAATGAAAATGCTGAAGATTTTAAAATAGACATTAGTGATAGTATAGAAAAACCAAATTGGAAAACTTTTGTAGCAGCTAAAGATGAAGTTTTAATTGGAGGGTTAACATTTTTAAAAAATTGGATCATAAGATCTGAAACTTCAAATGCTTTGGACAAATTATTTGTAAAAAATATAACTACTGGTGTAGAAGAGGAGCTAATTTTTTCTGACGAAACTGTATATGTACCTGGAACATCTTTAATGCAAAAAGATAGAAATACAGACGAAATATATTTGAGTTATTCTTCACCAAAAACACAATCAAGAGTGTATTCTTATAATCTAAATACAAAAGATAAAAGATTAGTTAAAGAGCAAGAAATTCCATCAGGCCACAATCCTGAAGAATATATTGTTGAGAGAGTTGACTGTAAATCTTATGATGGAAGGTTGGTTCCTCTTACAATTACAAGACATAAAGATACTAAGATGGATGGAAGCGCTCATCTATTACTGTATGGTTATGGCTCATATGGAAGTTCTATGACTCCAAGCTTTTCTACTACCAGATTAAGCTTGATTAACAGAGATATCATCTGGGTTACAGCTCATATTAGAGGAGGCATGGAAAGAGGCATGAAATGGTGGAAAGAAGGTAAGTTACTCAATAAAAAAAATACATTTGAAGATTATATTGCTTCTGCAAAATACTTAATTAAAAATAAATATACTTCAAAAAATAAAATAATAGGAATGGGAGGCTCCGCTGGTGGCCTTCTTATGGGAGCGGCTGTAAATCAAGCGCCTGAATTATTTTTAGGAATTATAATGGCAGTACCTTTTGTGGACTCTTTAACAACAAACTTAGATCATTCTTTACCTTTAACTGTAGGTGAGTTTGATGAATTTGGAAATGCTAAGGATAAAGTAGATCATTTTAATTACATCTATTCATACGCACCATATAATAATATTAAAAAAATGGATTATCCTCATATTTTAATAACAACAAGTTTAAGTGATAATAGAGTTTTATTTGATGAGCCTGCTAAATTTACTGCCAAACTAAGAGAATTTAAAACTGATAATAATTTACTACTTTTAAAAACCGAAATGAATGCTGGTCACGGTGGTAAATCTGGGAGAGATGGTGCTATAGAAGAAATTGCAATTGATTATGCATTTGCATTAAAAATTGCAAAAAAAATTTGATTATTACATCTTGAAATTTTTAAATTGATTCTTAAATAATACATGTACGTCGCCTAATGGGACTTACTAAATTAACCTTGCTAACAAAGGAGGAAACTATGACAAGTAGGGATCTATCTATAT
>MDTG01136639.1_pt1 | contig 11052 bp, 11 predicted proteins | sample 811421 | NCBI WGS metagenome assembly MDTG01 (sample SAMN05326645, study PRJNA326480) | marine metagenome | isolation source: seawater | place: Pacific Ocean: South East | collected 2011 | reverse complement strand
TTGATCATATAACCGGCCTGCATCTCCTGCACCACGGTTCCAGGCTCAGCATCGTTAGTGGGAATTTCCATCATCGCCTGATGCTGGTTCGGGTCCAGCGGCAGGCCCATGGCGGCAATTCGGGTGATGCCGTTGTGGGTAAACACCTTGTCCAGTTCTCGCTGCGTGGCCTGAATTCCGGCAACCAGCCCCTTGAATTTGCTGTCTTCGCGCAGGTCTTCGGGAATAGCGTCGATTGCGCGGGCAAGATTGTCGGCCACGCTCAGGATGTCGCGGGCAAAGCCTGTTGCGGCGTAGGCGCGTGCATCCTGCACCTCTTTCTCAAGGCGGCGACGCTGGTTCTGTGCTTCGGCCTTGGCATAAAGCGTTTCCTGTCTGGCCGCCTCAAGATCAGAACGAAGCTGCGCCAATTCCTCTTCAAAACCGACCTGCTCATCCTTGGTCGGTTCGTCCGAAAGCAGTTCTTCAGGAACGCCTTTCAATTCATTTTCAGCCGCTTCGTCGCGGTTCTTGTCGTTGTCGTTCATTTGTCTCGCTAACCAAATCTCTTGCCCAGGGAATGGGCGGTGAAATCCACCATGGGAACCACGCGCGCGTAATTCAAGCGCGTGGGTCCGATTACGCCGAGCACGCCTACTACCTTCCCTTCGCGGTCGCGATAGGGAGCGGCAATCACGGACGAGCCGGACAAGGCGAACAGGCGATTCTCCGCCCCGATAAAAATCCGCGTCGATTCCGCCTGCCGCGCGCTGTCGAGCAATTGCGCTACAGACTGCTTGTTTTCAAGGTCATCAAGCAATTGCCGCACACGTTCAAGGTCCAACGCGGCGCTTTCGTCGATGAGATTTGACGCCCCGCGAACAATCAGCACCGGACGTTTGGCCGCATCTTCGCTCCAAGTCGCAATGCCGGCTTCGACAAGCCTCTGACTCGCCTCATCAAGCGCGCTTCTGCCCGATGCGATCTCGTGGCGGATCGCCTTCGCAGCCTCTTCCAGCGTGCGCCCTCGAAGACGTGCGGAAATGTAATTGCTGGCCTCTTGCAGGACGCCGGGTGACACGGGCCCGTCCAGCTGAAGCACACGATTCTCGACGTGCCCGTCCTCACTCACCAGAACAGCCAGCGCGCGAGTCTGGTCCAGTGTCACAAGACTGATTTGCGAAAGCCGTGCCTCGCGCTGAGGAACCATCACCATTCCGGCCGCGCCGGAGAGGCTTGAGAGGAGCGCACTTGTTGTTTCCAGAGCCTCTTCGATCGGTCCGGGTGTTGCCAGCTGCTGTTCGATTGTTGTGCGCTCTGCCTGTGTAGGCTCGGCAACCTGCATGATTCCGTCTACGAACAGACGCAAACCGAGATCGGTCGGCATTCTCCCCGCGCTGGTATGCGGCGCTGCAAGCAGGCCGAAACCCTCCAGTTCGCTGAGCACCGAACGGATCGAGGCAGGTGAGAGATTCACCTCTCCTCTCTGCGCCAGCGTTTTCGATCCCACGGGCAGACCACTGGCGAGGTAATCCTCCACCACAAGGCGGAAAATCTCTTTCGCACGGGCTGTCAGTTCGGTGATCGGTGGAGAAGCCATGACAGCGCCCTATCTAGTCGCTAGGGCGCTTCTCGCAAATGCCTCAATCGGAGAAATCAATGCGACCTTCCGGCCGCGCGCCTGATGAAATGCGCGCCATTACCATCGAAACCGGGTTTACCAAGCACGCTGAAGGCTCCTGCCTCATCAGCTTTGGGGATACCCGTGTCCTGTGCACAGCCAGCGTTGAAGAACGCATTCCGCCGTGGCTGCGGGGCAAGGGCAAGGGCTGGGTCACGGGTGAATACTCGATGCTGCCCCGTGCCACGCACACCCGCGGCAGCCGCGAAGCGGCCAAGGGCAAGCAGAGCGGTCGCACACAGGAAATTCAACGTCTTATAGGCCGATCCCTGCGCGCCGTGTGCGACATGGAAAAGCTGGGCGAGCGGCAGATCACGCTGGATTGTGACGTGATCCAGGCCGATGGCGGAACGCGCACCGCATCAATCTCCGGCGCATGGGTGGCGCTGCGCCTTGCCGTGAACAAGCTGATGGAGGGCGGCGCGATCAAGGACGATCCGCTTACTGCTAAGATCGCCGCTATTTCGTGCGGTATCCACAACGGGACGCCCGTGCTTGATCTGGACTATGTTGAGGATTCGAATGCCGATGCCGATGCCAATTTCGTGCTGATCGAAGGCGGCCAGATTGCCGAAGTGCAGGCAACGGCCGAGGGCGCGACCTATGACGAGGAAGGCCTGCTGCGTCTGCTTCGCCTTGCCCAGATGGGCTGCGGAGAAATCTTCAAGGCACAGGACGCGGCAACCAAATGAGGCCAAAGCTGGGATCGGGAAAGCTTGTCATCGCCACGCACAATGCTGGCAAGCTGAAGGAAATTGCCAAGCTGCTGGAGCCGTTCGGACTCGACTGCGTTTCAGCAGGCGCACTTGGCCTTCCCGAACCTCCCGAAACCGGCACCACATTTGTCGAAAACGCGCTGATCAAGGCGCGAGCGGCGGCGGAGGCATCGGGCCTCCCCGCCCTTGCCGATGACAGCGGCCTGTCAGTTGCCGCGCTTGACGGCCGCCCTGGCGTCTACACTGCGGACTGGGCCGAGCGGCAGTTCTTTGAAGGCGAGCCGGGCCGCGACTGGTACATGGCGATGGGTAAGGTCGAGGGAATGCTGCAGGCCAAGGGGCCTGACATTCCGCGCGACTGCTGGTTCTCCTGCGTGCTAGCTCTCGCCTGGCCCGATGGCGAACATGTGATTTATGAAGGCCGTGCCGACGGCACGCTGACCTGGCCGCCGCGTGGTACGTTGGGTTTCGGATACGATCCGGTATTCGTGCCGCTAGGCCGCGACAAGACCTTTGCAGAACTGGACCCTGAGGAAAAACACGCGATGAGCCACCGGGCCGATGCTTTTGCCAAGCTGAAGGCAGACCAATTCGGGGTTTAGAAAACGGGCTGATTGTAGACGTTGCCTGCAGGCCAGTAGCGGCAGACGAGGAAATCGTTTGTCTCACCCCTCGCGACAGCGCAGCCCACTTCGCGGGTGCCCCGCCAGATCACTTGCGTATAGTGCCCGACATCGCGCCAATTACCGGTCTGAGAGACCTGCGGGAAGGTGCCGTTCCGAAAATGCTGGCGCTCATCCACAAATCCACCGACCATTACATCCGGCCCGTAATAACCGGCATAGCCCATCCACAGATTTTCACCTGCGCCGCGTCGCTGCTCCCGGTTGGCGTGGATCATCTGGCCCTGCCGGGCTATATGCTGCGCCCACTCGTGCGCTTCGCGCGCAAGGCGGCTGCTCCATTCAAGACGCGGAACACCCACATCAGCGCGGGCGCGATTGTGTTCTTCCAGCAGACCCACGGCAAAAGGATTGATACCTTCGTGATTTTGCGCAGCCAGAGGCAATGCCCCGGCGCCAAGCGTCGCGGCAGCTGCAACGGCGGCAAATACGACCCGTCCTTTTCCCATGCGCCCACCTTGGCTAAGGCAGGTTAACGGAGACTGAAAAAACCATATGGCCCGCGCCCTTTATATCCACTGGCCTTTCTGCCTCGCGAAATGTCCGTACTGCGATTTCAATTCTCATGTGCGCGATGGCGTGGACATGGCGGCGTGGCAGACCGGCTTGCTGGCAGATCTGCGGCATGAAGCGGAAGTGGCTGGTGAAGAGGAACTGCATTCGATTTTCTTCGGTGGCGGCACGCCGTCACTGATGCCACCTGCTCTGGTGGAAACACTGCTGGGCGAAGCCGAGAAGCTGTGGGGCTTCGCGCCGGAAATCGAGATCACGCTGGAAGCCAATCCCTCTTCAGTCGAAGCCGCCAATTTCGCAGCGCTTGCCAAGGCAGGTGTCAATCGCGTTTCGCTGGGCCTGCAATCGCTGGACGATGATGCTTTGCGCTTCCTTGGGCGCCTGCATGATGCGGCGGAGGGGTTGAAAGCGCTTGAGACGGCGCAAAGCGTGTTCGCGCGTGTCTCCTTTGACCTGATCTATGCCCTGCCCGATCAGACCGAAGAACACTGGCACAAGCAGCTTTCGCGGGCATTGTGTTTTGGCATCGGCCACTTGTCGCTATATCAACTCACGATTGAGCCGGGGACGCGATTTGCTTCCGATGTGCGGCGCGGCGGTTTTGCGCCACTCGACGATGATCGGGCGGCTGAGCTGTTTGCCCTTACCCGCGAATTGACCGCTGCTGCAGGTCTGCCCGCCTACGAAGTCAGCAATCATGCTCGCCCTGGGGAGGAAAGCCGGCACAATCTCACCTACTGGCGGTATGAGGATTATTGCGGGATCGGCCCCGGCGCACACGGGCGGCGCGGCGGCTTGGCGACGATACGCCACAAGAAACCAGAGAACTGGCTCGATGCTGTCTCGCGCAATGGCCAAGGCTCCAAGGAAGAGCGCGCACTTGGCTTTGCCGAGCAGGCGTCGGAGGCGCTGCTGATGGGCCTTCGACTGGCGGAGGGGATCGATCTGTCGGCGCTGGGTCAGCGCATGGAGCTTGCACCTGCCAACTTCATCGCTGCAGATAAGCTGGCATATTACGCGCGCCTCGGCCTTGCGTGGCAGAATGGCTCGCGGGTCGGCGTCACTGCCGATGGTATGCCCCTCCTCGATGCCCTGCTGGCCGAAATTGTGGCGGACGATCTGGTTACTGTATGACCGCCTCCGCGCTTCTTAATCAGTGGCGAGATCATCTTGCGACCGCGCAGCGGCGCAGCCCGCATACAGTGCGCGCCTACATCGCAACTGCAGAACGACTGCTGTTGGCTCTAGGCCACTTGGAATGGCGCGATGTTGCGGAGGTCACAACGCGCGATCTGCGCACGCATCTCGCCTCGCGCCGCGCTGACGGCATTGGCAATGTCTCCGCCGCGCGGGAATTATCGGCGCTCAAGAGTTTCATCTCCTATGCGCGAGAGCAAGTGGGAGCCGAACCGGGAACTGCGCCACGGCTGCGCGGGCCGAGGATCAAGAAAGGCTTGCCCCGCCCTGTCACACCAGACGAAGCAGAGAGCATTGCGGAGATGGTGCAGGAAACCTCAGGCAGCGACTGGACCGGAAAGCGCGACGCGGCCGTGCTGCTGCTGATGTACGGCGCAGGCCTGCGCATTGCCGAGGCACTTTCGCTGACGACACGCGACCTGCCGCTGGGTGAGACGCTGGTGGTTACCGGCAAAGGCAACAAACAGCGCGTGGTGCCCCTGATCCCGGTCGTCCGCGATGCGGTGGCGGCCTATGTCGACGCCTGCCCGCACGATTTTGACAAAGGCGATCCCGTTTTTAAAGGCACACGCGGCGGGCCGCTTTCGCAGGGCGTGGTGCAGAAGGCGATGGCACGTGCTCGCAAGGCTCTTGGACTGCCCGCCACGGCCACGCCTCACGCGTTGCGGCACAGCTTTGCCACGCACTTGCTGGGATCGGGCGCTGACTTGCGAAGCCTGCAGGAATTGCTTGGCCACGCCAGCCTTGGCTCCACGCAAATCTATACCAAGGTGGATGCGGCGAAGATGCTCGAAGCCTACCGCTCCGCACACCCGCGCGAGAACGATTAGTCGTCCTCCCGCTCCGCTCGCGGGGTCCATGTGAACAGGCGCCAGAGGTAGCCAGCCACCGTCAGGCCAATCATTCCAAGGATGATCCAGGCGATAATGTGCTGCGAATCTTCAAGCCAATGGCCCAGCCACTCGCCGCCCTTGATCAGCAGCGCATTCCAGATCAGCGAACCGGCGAAGGTGAAGACCAGGAATTTCCATTTGGGCATGTGGGCCAGGCCGGCAGGCAGCGATATGATTGTGCGGAGGAAGGGCGAAAAACGCAGGAAGAACACCACCCAGTGACCGTGCCGGACGAAGAACAGTTGTGCCCTGGCGATATGCTCCCAATCGATCGTAAGCCAGCGGCCCCATCGATCAACCAGCGGCTCCAGGCGCTGATAGCCGTAGCTGTCGCCAAGCCAGTACCAGCAATAATTTCCTGCGACAGTGCCCAGCGTTCCAATCAGCAGCAGCGGCCAGAATTCCATCGATCCGCGCTGCACCAGCAGCCCGCCCACACCCATGATGACCTCGCTCGGCACGGGTGGAATGATGTTCTCCAGCGCCATCAGCAGGAATATGCCGATGTATCCGCCGCGCTCGATCAGGTCGATGATGAGGGTATCCATACCGTTAGTAACCCGCGTGAGAGCGGATCGGTCCTGTCACATCGCCGCGTGGCGGCGCTCCAGCGCGTTCCAGATCATCCCCGGCGTATTCGTGCCGTTGTACTTGTCGATCGCAACGATGCCGGTGGGAGAGGTGACGTTGATCTCGGTCAGCCATTCTCCGCCGATAACGTCAATGCCAACAAACGTCAGGCCGCGCCGCTTCAGTTCCGGCCCCATGGCGGCGCATATCTCTTCCTCTCGCGCGGTAAGCTGGCTTGCCTCTGCCGAGCCGCCTTGCGCCAGATTGGAGCGAAATTCACCCTCTCCCGGTCTGCGATTGATTGCGCCAGCCACCTCTCCGTCGACCAGCACGATGCGCTTGTCGCCCTCAGCAACGCTGGGCAGGAACGGCTGCACCATGTGCGGTTCTGGCCAGGTTTGGTTGAACACCTCCAGCAAGGCGGAAGTGTTGGTGCCGTCGGCGTCGATCTTGAAGATCGCCTTGCCGCCATTGCCGTGCAATGGTTTCACCACCGCGGCGCCGTGTTCTTTCTGGAATTCAACGACATCCTCCAGCTTCCGCGTGATTAACGTGGGTGGCATGAAGCGCGCGTAATCGAGCACGAACATCTTTTCCGGCGCGTTTATCACTTCGCGCGGATCGTTGCTGACAAGGGTCTTGCCCTTCAGCCGGTCAAGCAACAGCGCCGCGCTGATATAGCCAAGGTGAAACGGCGGGTCTTGCCGCATCAGGACAACGTCAATTTCTTCAGCAAGGTCAATCTTGCGCAAATCGCCAGCGGTAAAATGATCGCCTTCCACGCGTTGCACGGTCACCGGCTTGGCCCAGGCTGTGATCCTGCCGTCCTGCCACGCCAATGTGGCAACGTCATAATGCCAGAGGGAATGGGAACGTGCCTGCGCCTCCAGCATCAGGGCAAAGCTGGAGTCCCCGGCTATCTTGATCGTTTCCATCGGATCCATCTGCACAGCGACGCGAAGGCTCATGACAAATTCCTCATCTTCCGGATTCTTATGGCATCCAGGCGTTTTCGATGTGGCGAGGCGGTGCGCCCGGCGCAAGCAGGATCACGTCGATCCGCATATCCTCGCCAGCGGTCGCATATTCATGCGCCACGCTTTCGGCGGCTGCTGCCACGCGAGAGAGCCGGTGTTCGTCAATCGCAAGATCGAGTTCCGCCGCGCGCTGGCGCCATTTGACCTCTACAAATGCGACCAGCCCTTCGCGTCTTGCCACCAGATCGATCTCGCCAACCTTTGTCTTGCGCCGCTTGCCTACGATCTCCCAACCCTGCCCCGCCAGCCAAAGCGCAGCCTCATCCTCGGCCTTGCGGCCACGCTGTTCGGCAAGCTGGCGCTTCATCAGGCTTTCAGTTCCATGGCGCGCGCGTAGAGCATCTTTCGATCCAGCCCGGTCGTCTTGGCAACCTGAGCCGCCGCCTGCGATGGCTTTTCCGTTTTCAGCAATTCGCGCAGCATGGCGTCGGCATCGTCCGCATCATGCTCTTGCGCTGGCGGAGGACCGACCAGCAGCACGATCTCCCCCTTGGGCGGATGCGCGCTATAATGGGCGAGCAATTCCTCGGGGAAGCCGCTACGGCATTCCTCGAACATCTTGGTCAGCTCGCGCGCTACGGCAACTTCACGTCCGGGCAGCACCTTCGCAATGGCAGCAAGGCTTTTCGTCAGGCGCGGTGCTGTCTCGAAGAAAATAAGTGTGGAGCGGACGAGCCCGAGTTCCTCAAGCATTTCCGCCCGTGCCTTCTCCTTGGTCGGCAGAAACCCTGCAAACAGAAAGCGATCGTTCGGCAGCCCGGAAAGAGCCAGCGCGGTAAGCGGGGCACTGGCGCCCGGCAGCGCGGTAATGGGAATCCCGGCTTCCCGCGCGTCCCTCACAAGGCGAAAGCCGGGATCGGAGATGAGCGGCATCCCCGCATCGCTGACCAGAGCGACCGCGCGATCCTGCATCGATTGGATGAGGCGCGCGCGATCGTTCGGTGCAGAATGATCGTCATAGCGCCAAAGGGGCTTGGAAACGCCCAAGTGCCTGATAAGCTTCTGCGTCACACGGGTGTCTTCACAGGCGATACCGTCACACCGCGCCAATATGTCGGCTGCCCGCATGGTGATATCGCCGAGATTGCCAATCGGCGTCGCGACTATATAGAGGCCCGGAGATAAGGATGGTTCGCTCACAGATGCGGCCATGGACCAGGTTGAGCGGAGCAAGCAAGCATGTTGGGTAATTTCAAACGCATTATGGCGGCTGTCACGGGCAGCCTGCTGCTCGCGGCCTGTCAGGTTATACCAGGTGCAGACGCCCCTCGTCCCGATGCCGGTGGCCCGGTGGTTGACCGGCCAACTGTGCCGGATGGCACGGTCCTGCCCGATGACGAAGGGCGGCACCGCGTTGCCCTGCTTGTTCCCATGAGTGGCAGCAATGCCGAAGTCGGGCAGTCCATTGCCAATGCCACCACCATGGCGCTGCTGGATACCGGCGCGCAGAACCTTCGCATCACCACTTACGATACCAATGCAGGTGCCGGTGCTGCTGCAAGCCGCGCCATCAACGATGGCAACCGGCTGATCCTCGGCCCGCTTCAGCGCGAGAATGTTGGTGCGGTGCTCGCGCAGGCCCGCCCCAGCGACGTTCCCTTGATCACATTCTCGAACGACACCACCGTTGCCCGGTCCGATGTGTTCGTGATGGGCCATATTCCCGAGCAATCGGTGGAACGCACAATCAATTTCGCTGTCGATCGGGGGGCCCGGCGGTTTGCCATCCTCGCCCCGCGCGGTGACTATGGAAACCGCACGACTGCTGCGGCAGAACAGACCATTCGGGCACGCGGCGGCTCCGTGGTTGAAGTGCAGCGTTATGACCGTGGCAACACCTCGATCATCAGCGCGGCCGAGCGACTGAGAACTTCGGGCAGTTTCGATACGGTCCTGATTGCCGACAGTGCGCGGCTTGCCGCCATGGCCGCGCCGCGGCTGAAGGATGCGGGCGATACGCTGCCCTCGATCATCGGGACGGAGCTCTGGAGTCGGCAGGATAGCCTGCTCAGCGCCGGGGCCATGCGCGGCGCCTGGTTCTCGGCCGTGCCAGACGATCGCTATCGCCAGTTCGCAAGCAGCTACGAATCGCGGTTTGGAGAACAGCCCTATCGCATCGCCACGCTGGGTTACGACGCCGTATTGCTCACTCTGCGCCTTACGCGCGACTGGCGCCCGGGCACCGATCTGCCCGCTGGCCTGCTGACCACGGATGGCGGTTTCCTCGGCCTCGACGGTCCAATCCGCTTCCAGGCCAACGGCCTTGGCGAACGTGCCATGGAAGTGCGGCAGGTGGGCAACGGTGCCTTTACCGTGGTGGATCCGGCTCCATCGGGCTTCTAACTGCCGGATAAGTCTGTCCTGCCCGCTTGTAGGCGTGGATTCCCCATGCCTATATCGGCAGCATGAGTGATGATCTGTTCGAAGATATGCCCGCTGCTGGCGGTGATTACGATTCCTCCTCTATCGAGGTGCTGGAAGGGCTGGAGCCTGTACGCCGCCGCCCCGGCATGTACATCGGCGGAACGGATGATCGCGCGCTGCATCACCTTGCGGCCGAAGTTCTCGACAATTCGATGGACGAAGCGGTGGCTGGCCACGCTAACCGTATCGAAATGGTGCTGGAGGAAGGCAACCGCCTGACCATTACGGATAACGGCCGCGGTATGCCGGTGGACGAACATCCGAAATTTCCGGGCAAGTCCACGCTGGAAGTCATCATGACCACGCTGCACTCGGGCGGCAAGTTCTCGGGCAAGGCCTATGCCACCAGCGGCGGTCTGCACGGTGTGGGCGTCTCCGTGGTAAACGCACTTTCCAGCTTTACCCGCGTGGAAGTGGCGCGCAACAAGCAGGTCTATGCGCAGGAGTTCTCGCGGGGAATTCCGCAAGGCACGATCGTCAGGGTCGGCGATACGCCCAACCGCCGCGGAACCAGCGTAACCTTCGTGCCCGACACCGAGATTTTCGCGGACCGCAAATTCAATCCCAAGCGATTGTTCAAACTCGCCCGCTCGAAGGCCTACCTCTTTGCAGGGGTGGAAATCCGCTGGAAATGCGCCCCATCACTCGCCAGCGAGGATGTTCCGGCAGAAGCGACGTTCCAGTTCCCCGGCGGCCTTGCCGATCACCTGAAAGAACAGGTGGGCGAGCGCGAATGCGTGACTGCCGACTTCTTCACTGGCAAACAGGATTTTCCCTCGAATGACGATGGTGTGCAGCAAGGCAGCGTGGAATGGGCGATAGCCTGGCCACTATGGTCCGACGGATCGACCAGCTGGTATTGCAACACGGTTCCAACGCCCGATGGTGGCACGCACGAGGCTGGCCTGCGCGCTGCACTGACCAAGGGCCTGCGCGCCTTTGGTGAGCTGACCAGCACCAAGAAGGCGAAGGACATCACCGCCGACGACGTAATGACCGGCTCCGAAATCATGCTGAGCGTCTTTATTCGCGATCCGCAATTTCAGAGCCAGACGAAAGACCGTTTAACAAGTCCAGAAGCGGCCCGTCTGGTGGAAAATGCCGTGCGCGACCATTTCGACCATTTCCTGTCTGATAACATGGAGCGCGGCAAGGCGCTGCTCGGCTCTGTGATGGAGCGTATGGAGGAACGCCTCAAGCGCAAGCAGGAACGCGAGATCAAGCGCAAGACGGCCACCAATGCCAAGAAGTTGCGCCTGCCCGGCAAGCTGACCGATTGCAGCGGTGAAACTGACGCGGAGACGGAGCTGTTCATCGTCGAAGGCGACTCTGCGGGCGGCAGCGCCAAGCAGGCGCGCG
>MDTG01024720.1_pt1 | contig 11052 bp, 9 predicted proteins | sample 811421 | NCBI WGS metagenome assembly MDTG01 (sample SAMN05326645, study PRJNA326480) | marine metagenome | isolation source: seawater | place: Pacific Ocean: South East | collected 2011 | reverse complement strand
AAGGTGAAAATTTAGATGCTAGAATTGAGAGAAATTTTGGAATGATGAGGCCTGAAGGTTATAGAAAAACAATAAGATTAATGAACCTGGCTAATAAATTTAAGATACCAATTATCAATTTTGTTGATACGCCAGGTGCTTACCCGGGAGTTGGTGCTGAAGAAAGAGGACAGGCCGAAGCAATTGCAAAGTCAATTGAATGTTCTATGAAACTGACAGTTCCAACTTTATCTATAATAATTGGCGAAGGAGGCTCAGGTGGTGCAATTGCTTTAGCCTCTTCTAGCAAAGTATTGATGTTAGAGAATGCAATATACTCAGTAATATCACCAGAAGGATGTGCAACAATACTTTGGCGAGACCCAACAAAGACTTTAGAAGCTGCAAAAGCAATGAAGCTGTCAGCAAAAGATCTTTTAAAATTAGAAATTATTGATGAAATAATACCTGAGCCTTTAGGAGGTGCGCATCGAGATAAAGATCTTATTTTAGATAGTGTACGTATTGCCATTGACAGAAACTTAAGTAAGTTTCTCACATTAAATGAGAATGAAATATTTAATCAAAGAAAGAACAAGTTTTTAGATATTGGGAGGAATAAAGGATTTAGTACAAATACTGTGAATCAAGAAAAACTTACAGTTAAATTTAATTTTACACAAAATTTTATTTCGAAAATAAAATTAAATAAAAAATTATCTATTACTATTTCGATAATATTTTTATTTTCGATTTTATTATCAATAATTTTGTAACTTATAAACTACCACAACAATGTTTATATTTTTTTCCAGATCCACAAGTACATGGTTGGTTCCTTCCAACTTTACTTTTTGCAATAGATGTTAAATTTTCTCTAATTTTATTCTCAGAATTATCATCCTCTTTTTTTTCTATAATTTTTAAATTTAACAACATTGTGATAAGATCAGTTTTTAATTTACCCAACAAATTTTCGAATAATAAAAAAGCCTCTTTTTTATACTCAATCAAAGGATCTCTTTGCCCATAAGATCTTAACCCAATTACTTGTCTTAATTGTTCTAGGTATTGAATGTGTGATTTCCAATTTTGATCTATAATTTGTAACAATATTCTTTTTTCAATTTCTTTTCCTTGTTCAAATCCCAATAATTTATTTCTTTCCTCTCTATTCTTTGTAAATTTATCCTTTATTATTTCTTCCATTACTTTTAGATCTGATTTTAGAATATTATCCAATATATGATTTTCAATTGATTTACCTATGATCTGCTTTAAAGCATTTGGAAATTCTTTTGAGGTAGGTGATTTATCGTAGAATATTTTTTGTCTTTTTAAATTTTCTAAAACTTCTTCAAGAAAAATATCTGAGTAATCCTCCTTTTCGTTACCATCTATTACATTCTTTCTTTGTTCAAAGATAACATGTCTTTGGTCATTAAGAACATTATCAAATTTAATTAGCGTTTTCCTAATGTCAAAGTTTCTTGCTTCAACTTTTTGTTGTGCTCTTTCAATTGCTTTATTTATCCATGGATGGTCTATACTTTCACCATCTTTAAGTCCAAGCTTTTCTAGCATCGAATTCATGGTCTCTGAACCAAACAATCTCATCAGATCATCCTCTAAACTTACAAAAAATATTGAACTTCCTTCGTCTCCCTGTCTCCCAGATCTTCCTCTTGCTTGATTATCAACTCTTCTGCTTTCCATTCTTTCTGTTCCAATGACAAACAAGCCTCCTTTTTTCTTCACATCCACTTTTTCAGATTGATCGTATCCACCCAACTTAATATCTACTCCTCTCCCTGATATGCTTGTTGTAATAATTATTGAATTTACTTTACCTGCGTTTGCAATAATTTCTGCTTCTTTCTCATGGTTTTTAGCATTTAAAACTATATGTTTTATTTTTTCTTTTTTTAACAAATCTGAGTAATGCTCAGATTTATTTATGCTAGATGTAAAAACTAAGATCGGTTGCCCTTTATTATTACATTCTTTTATTTTTTGGATAATTGCCTTATCTTTTTCTAAACTTGTTCTAAAGATTTGATCATTCAGATCATTCCTTATCATATCTTTGTTGGTAGGTATCTGTAAAACAGGCAAGTTATATATTTCAAAAAATTCTGTAGACTCGGTATGTGCTGTTCCTGTGCAACCTGCTAGTTTACCATACAACTTAAAAAAATTTTGATAAGTTATTGAGGCCAGTGTTTGATTTTCAGCTTTAACTTCAATTTTTTCTTTTGCCTCTAAACTTTGGTGAAGTCCATCACCAAATCTTCTACCTGGCAATTGTCTACCTGTTTGTTCATCAATTATAATTATTTCATTATCTTTTACTATGTAATCTCTACCATTCTCAAATAAATAATTTGCTCTTAACGCCTGGTTTACATGATGAACTAAATGTAAATTCTCAGGATCATAAAAATTATTATTTTTTAAAATACCTGCATCAGAAAATATTTTTTCAACATTATCTATCCCATCATTGGTTAAGAGAATATTTTTTTCTTTTTCATCTAGATCAAAGTCTGTTTTCTTTAAATTTTTAATTAATTTATCTACAGCAATATATTGCATAGTTTTGTCCTCGGCTGCTCCGGAGATAACCAAAGGTGTTCTTGCTTCATCTATTAAACATGAATCAATTTCATCGACTATTGCAAAATTGTGTTCTCTCAGCACAATTTCATTTTTTGAGTATTTCATGTTATCTTTTAAAAAATCAAAGCCCAACTCACTGTTAGTGGCATAAGTTATATCTTTATTATAGTTTTCTTTTCGTTCCAAATCTGACTGGCCAGAGTTTATATAACCACAAGTTAAGCCCAAAAAGTTATAAATCTTTCCCATGTTTACACTATCTCTTTTAGCTAAGTAATCATTTACTGTAACTATATGGACACCTTTTTTTTCTAATGCATTAAGGTATGCCGCTAGAACAATAGTAAGTGTCTTGCCTTCACCCGTTTTCATTTCTGCGATTTTATTTTCATGCAATGCGATACCTCCAATAAGCTGAACATCAAAATGTCTTTCATTATTAATTCTTTTTGAAGCTTCCCTTACTAATGCAAATGCTTCAGGTAATATATTGTTTAATTTTTCACCATCTTTTATTCTCGAAATAAATTTATTTGTTCTTAAAGGAAAAATTTTATCCTCAAATTTCTTAACTTCACTTTCTAACTTATTAATTTCTTTTACAATTTTCTGAATTCTCTCTAATTCCTTTTGATTCCCACTTTTTATAAATTTGCTAAAAATTTTCAAAGGATTAAGCATATTTTTGATGTTTTAATTATTATAAATTATATAGTTATTTATTTGAAAAATTAAATAGCATGGATTTTAGTATAAACAACTTTTTTGATAAGAAACTCAAGGGCTCTAAGGTGGGACACTTTCAAGATCTTGAGCATATCGATGGCTTATCAATCTCAACTGTTAACTGTGGTCTTTATGATAACAAAAGAGATGATTTAGTTTTATTTTATTTTAGAGAAGGTGCAAATTATGCAAATGTCTATACACAATCAAAGTTAGTTTCCGAAAATATAAAGTGGAACAAAAAAATAAAAGATAAAAAAATTTTTGCTATATTAATTAATACAAGAAATGCAAATGCCTTAACAGGAAAGGATGGCTATAATTCTCTCAAAAAAATCTCATTAAATTTATCAAAATTATTAACATCAAAACAAATTTCAGATGAGGAAAAACCAAGAGAAATTAAACCCAACCAATTATTATTTGCCTGCACAGGAACTATAGGGGAAAAATTTCCTGAAAATGCTATATTGAGTAATATTAAAAACCTAGTTGAAAAAATAAAATATAACCAAAATAAACTAATTTGGATTAAAGCAGCCCTTGGAATTATGACAACAGATACCAAACCAAAATTATCAATGGCAGAATGCAAAATCGGAGGATCTGAAGTAAAAATATATGGCATTGCAAAAGGATCAGGAATGATATTTCCAAATATGGCAACAACATTAGGTTTTATTTTCACTGATGCCAATATTCCTTCATCAATTTTGCAACAGATACTTAATTTAAATATTAAAACTACATTTAATGCTGTAACATGCGATGGCGATACAAGTACTAATGATATGGTCTCAATTTTTTCAACGGGTAAGGCCAATAATAAAGATATAAAAAATTTTAAAGATCCAAAATTAAAACAATTTATTTATAGTGTTCACCAGGTTATGCTTAACTTAGCAAAAAGGGTTGTGAGCGATGGTGAAGGAGCAACTAAATTTGTGACCATAAAATGCCTCAATTGCAAAACAGAGAAAGACGCAAAAAATATCTGTTTCTCAATAGCTAATTCACCATTGGTAAAAACAGCAATCTTTGGACAAGATCCTAATTGGGGAAGAATTGCGATGGCAATTGGAAAGAGTGGCGCAACTATTAAATATGAAAAACTATCTATATCAATGGGATCAAATATAATTTTTAAAGATGGCAAATTAGTTAAAAATTATGATGAAAATATTTTGAGTGAGTATATGAAAAATGAAAATATAGAGGTAATAGTTGATATATCTATTGGTAATAAAAATTTTACAGCATATACTATGGATCTATCTAAAGAATATATCGATATTAATTCAGACTATAGATCCTAGGTATTGAAATCTATTAAAACACAATTAAATAATTCAAATGATAAAGTATCTACTAAACTGCAAAAGTTGTGGCTTAGAGTTTGAAAGCTGGTTTGCTAGTTCGAAAGAATTTGATAAGTTAAAAAAATTAAAATTTATTAACTGCCAGCACTGTAATTCTCAAAAAATTGAAAAGTCCTTGATGAAGCCAAATTTAGCAAATGCTAATTTTAAAAAAGATAAAAATTTAAAAAACAACAAAATTATTAAGAAAAAATTAAGAGAATATCAAAAATTTATAAAAGAAAATTTTGAATATGTAGGAGAAAATTTTGCTTACGAAGCAAGATCTATTCATTATGACAAAACTAAAAATAAAAAAAATATTTATGGAAAAGCATCAATTAAAGATGTGAAGGAACTCAACGAAGAGGGAATAAAGACTTCTACTATTCCATGGATCGAAGACAAAGAAAATTAATTTTTTTTGTATTTAGTAATATAATTTACAGATTTGTCGTTAGAAAGTTTCCAATTATTTAAAAGTGGATTAAATTTTACCCCATCAATTTTTTTTAACACTAGTGAGTTATTATTGCAGATTTTCTCTAACTTTTCAGGTTTCACAAATTTATTCCAATCATGAGTTCCAATTGGGAGCCATCTTAAAATATATTCAGCACCAAGTATAGCAAATATATAAGATTTTAATGTTTGGTTTAATGTGGCTATAAACATTATTCCGTTAACTTTTAAAAATTTTGAACTTTGTGTTATAAATTTGGGGATATCTTCAACATGTTCAACTATTTCCATATTAAGGATTACATCAAATTTTTTTTTATAAGAAAAATTCTCTGGAGAAGCATCATAATACTCAATACTTAAACCACTTTTTTTTAAATGATGTTTTGCAACATCAATATTTTTTTTTGAGGCATCTATACCCACAACATCTGCTCCAAGTCTCGATAAAGGCTCAGATAACAAACCACCCCCACATCCAATATCAAGAATACTTATTCCTCTTAGTGGTTTATTTATGGATGTAATATTAAAATCTTTAATAACATTGTTTTTTATATACTCTATTCTTATTGGATTAAATTTATGAAGTGGTTTAAATTTACCATTAGGATCCCACCATTCATTTGCAATTTTGTTGAATTTTTGTAATTCTTTCCTGTTTACAGTGTTATTACTCATTCTATATTGACATTATAAATTAGATGTATTTTATCAATATAATAAAACTTGTAAATAAAACTACCAATGAAAATTATTGTGTTAAAATTTGGCGGTACTTCAGTCGGGTCAATTCAGAGAATTAAAGAGGTCGCTAAAATAATTAAATCTTATTCAAATAAATATAAGATAATAGTCTTATCCTCAGCAATGAGCGGTACTACAAATAAGTTAATAAAAATGTCTCAAAAAATCAGTAATAATTTTTCTAATCAAGAGTATGATACGTTGGTTTCGGCTGGTGAGCAGATTTCGTGTTCATTATTGGCAGGTCAACTCATAGCTAATGGTTTAAATTCTAGATCTTGGATGGCATGGCAAATACCAATTTTAACAGAAGGCAAGCATAAGTATTCAAGAATTAAATATATAAATAAAACTAAGGTTTTAAAATTTTTAAAATCTGGAGGAATACCAATTATAACTGGTTTTCAAGGAGTGGATAAAAATTTAAATATTACAACTATTGGTCGCGGTGGATCGGATTCTAGTGCAATTATGGTTGCTAAGTTTTTCAAAGCTGATCGATGTGTAATTTATACAGATGTTGAAGGTATATATACGACCGACCCAAAAAAACTTAACTCTGCAAAAAAAATTAAAAATATATCATATGAAGAAATGTTAGAAATGGCTTCATTAGGATCAAAAGTAATGCAACCACATTCAATACAGGATGCAAGACTGAATAGAATCGATATCGAAGTAAAGTCATCATTTGTTAATAAAAAAGGTACTTTAATAACTAAACGAAAAAATATTATTAACAATAAAGTTATTACAGGAATTTCTTCCACAGATAATGATGCAAAAGTATCATTAATTGGTGTTAAAGATAAGCCAGGCATAGCAGCTTCAATTTTTAAACCACTTTCACAAAATTCTATTAATGTAGATATGGTTGTTCAAAATATATCTTCAGACAATAAAGAAACGGATCTTACTTTTACAATAAAGTCTTATGATTTAATTAAAACGAAAAGAATTATAAATAAAAATAAAAATATCAAATTTAAAAAAATGATTATTGATAAAAATGTATCAAAAGTTTCGATTATTGGTGTAGGTATGATTACTACTCCAGGGGTAACATTTAGAATGTTTCAAACACTTGCAGAAAAAAATATAAATATACAAGTAATTTCTACTTCAGAAATAAAAATATCAGTTTTAATTAATAGAGTAAATGTAACAAAAGCGATACACTGCCTACACAAAGAATTTAATCTAAACAAATGACAACTGAAATCAGACCATTTAGAAAAATAAATAGAAAGAAGACAAGGGAAATAAGTGTTGGAAAAATTAAAGTAGGAGGAAATAATCCAATTTCAGTTCAAACAATGACTAATACATTGACAACTGACCATAAATCTACAATAGAGCAAATTAATAAAGTATCAGAAGCTGGTGCTGATATTGTAAGAGTATCATGCCCTGATAGCAAGTCTACAGAGTCATTAAATACAATAATAAAACATGTAGATGTTCCAATAGTTGCAGATATACACTTTCATTATAAAAGAGCGATTGAAGCAGCAGAAAATGGTGCTCACTGTCTTCGTATAAACCCAGGAAATATCGGGAACATAAAAAGAATTGCGGAAGTAATTTCTGCTGCAAAAAATAACAATTGTTCAATAAGAATTGGAGTTAATTCTGGATCATTGGAAAAAGATATTCTCGAAAAATATAAGGAGCCTTGTCCAGAAGCTTTAGTGGAAAGCGCTTTAAGAAATATAAAAATTATAGAGGATATGGATTTTTCTAATTTTAAAATAAGTGTAAAATCTTCAGATGTATTTTTATCAATAGCAGCATACAAACTATTATCAGATAAAACAGACTATCCATTACACCTTGGTATTACTGAAGCAGGGAGTTATTTACCAGGAAGTATAAAAACTTCTATAGGATTTGGCAATTTATTACTTAATGGAATAGGAGATACAGTAAGAGTATCACTTTCTGATGATCCCGTTGAAGAAATAAAAGTTGGCAATGAAATTTTAAAATCATTAAATTTAAGAAATAGAGGCGTAAAAATAATTTCATGCCCATCTTGTGCTAGACAAGCTTTCCAAGTTATTGAGACAGTAAAACAATTAGAAAAAAAATTATCACATATTAAAAAACCAATAACTCTTTCGATTATAGGTTGTGTTGTTAATGGACCGGGAGAGGCAAAACAGACAGAAATAGGTTTAACAGGTGGTGGGAAAGATACTCATATGTTGTATCTGAATGGTTTGGAGTCAGAAAAAGTAATCACCAAAGACATGATTAATAAAATAGTTACCTTAGTGGAAGAAAAAGCTTCAAAATTATAAAAAAAATATGCTTCCACAAAAAAAAATTCAGAATTTAATTGATAGACATTTTAAACTCGAAAAACAACTTTCATCCGGAGAAATTGATAAAAATAAATTTGCTGAAATTTCAAAAGAATATTCTGATTTAAATAATATAATAAAGCATGCCAAAGAGTATTTAAGCTATCAGAAGGATACTGAGGACTTAAATAATATAATAAACGATAATAACTCAGATACTGAGATGAAAGTTTTTGCATCTAGCGAACTTGAAAATCTTAAAAATAATTTTGAATTAAATGAAAAAAAAATAAAACTTTTCTTACTTCCAAAGGATCTGGCTGATAGCAAAAATGCTATTATCGAAATAAGAGCAGGCACGGGAGGTCTTGAAGCAAGTCTCTTTGCTTCAGATCTGTATAAAATGTATGAAAAAGTTAGTCAAAAAAAAAAATGGAGTATAGAAATTATTTCAATCTCAAAAAGTGAAGCTGGTGGACTCAAAGAAGTAGTAGCTTTAATCAAAGGAAATAATATTTATTCTTCTTTAAAATATGAAAGTGGGGTACATAGAGTGCAGAGAGTGCCAGACACAGAAACACAAGGAAGAGTACATACATCTGCGGCAACAGTAGCAGTTTTGCCAGAAGCTGAAGATTTGGATATTAAAATTGATGAAAAAGATTTAAGAATTGATGTTTTTAGAAGCAGTGGTCCAGGTGGTCAAAGTGTTAATACAACTGACTCAGCAGTTAGAATTACTCATGCTCCAACAGGTATTGTTGTAAGTCAACAAGATGAAAAGTCACAAATAAGAAATAAAGAAAAAGGACTCAAAATATTAAAGTCTAGAATATACGATTATGAAAGACAGAAAATAGATCAAGAAAGATCCAAAGATAGAAAAAGTAAGATTGGATCTGGTGATAGATCAGAAAGAATTAGAACTTATAATTTTCCACAAGGAAGAGTAACAGACCACAGAATAAATTTAACTTTGCACAAATTAGAAGAATTTATGGAAGGTGAAATATTTGATGAGTTTGTAGAAAATCTTAGTCTTCAAGCTCAACAAGAAGAACTAAACAAAATAATTTAATGAAGTATTATGATTTAATAAAATTTGGGAGCAAACATCTTAAAAGTAAAAATATAAGCACTCATAACTTAGATAGTGAATTATTACTCGCTAAATTATTAAATTCTAGTCGAGAACAAATATTAATAAATTTAAATAATGAAGTTGATGATAAATTCTTTTTTCAATATAAAAAACTTATATTTAGAAGAAAGAAAAATGAACCAGTAGCTTATTTAATTAAAAAAAAAGAGTTTTGGAAATTCAATTTCCTAGTTAATAAAGATGTTTTAATACCAAGACCCGAAACAGAAATTTTGGTTGATCAAAGTTTAAAACTTATAAATAATAAAAAATCATGTATTATATTAGATGTAGGAACAGGATCAGGTTGCATAATTATATCAATTCTTAAAGAAAGACCAAACTGTCGTGCTACAGCTATAGATATAAGTAGAAAAGCTATTAAAATCGCAAAATTCAATGCAAAAATGCATCACTTGGAAAATAAAATTAAATTCTTAAACATCGATATTGACAAATTTCGGTTTAATAAATATGATTTTATCATATCTAATCCTCCATACATTAAAAAATTTGATATAAAGAGATTAGAAGATAGTGTTAAAAATTTTGAGCCATATTTAGCATTAGAAGCTGGTATAGATGGTTTTAGAGATATTTATAAATTAATACTTAAAAGCAAGTTACTATTAAAAAGAAATGGAAAACTAATATTTGAAATAGGTGATAATCAAGAAAAATATTCTAAAGTTTTATTGAAAAATAATGGATTTTATATAAATAAAATATGCACAGATATTCAATTTAAATCTAGAGCAATTGTATCTACTAAAATAATTTAATGAACAATTTTCGTAATAATAGAAAAAACAGATTTAAGTCAAATGGAGACAGAAATTTTAGAAAAAGATCAATAAATGGACATAAAAGTCAAAATGGATTCAATTCAAGCTCAGAGTTTAGAATAAGGAATATAAATAGAAATAATCAAAACGCCTCAAAATTAATTGATAAATACAAAAATTTAGCAAGAGAGGCTTTGTCTTCGGGTGATAAAATATTATCAGAAAATTATTTACAACACGCTGATCATTTTTCGAGAATATTGAGTTTACAAGAAACTAATAAAGATATTAATATTAATCAATCGATTAACCAAGAGGCCAATCAAAAAACTGATGATTTAAAAGAAGACAAAGCATCTAATAATACAGATGAAATTATTGGTAATGATTAATTAGATTTTGATATAAGATTTGATTTTAATACATCTATTTTGATTTTACTAATTTCAAATTTTTTTCTTTCACTACCTTTAAGAACCTTACCTGATGGTAGCTTTAGTTTTTGTGAATTTATTTTTTTTCCGTTCTCTATTACCTCATAGTGTAAATGAGGTCCAGTTGATAGGCCTGTAGATCCAACATAACCAATAATTTGTCCTTGTTTAACTCTAACTCCTTTTTTAATTCCCCTGCCAAATTTTGACATATGAGCATAAACAGTTTGATATGTTGTATTATGTTTGATCTTTACACAATTACCTCCACCACCGCACCATCCAGCCTTAATAACCTTTCCATCACCCGAAGCCATTATTGGGGTTCCCTTTGGTGCAGCAAAATCAGTTCCAGTATGCATTTTGGTGTAACCTAATATAGGGTGTTTTCTTTTTCCATAAGATGAAGATAAACGTGCTCCATTAATTGGAGTTTTCATCAGTGTTTTTTTTATACTTTTTCCATTTTCATCAAAATAGTCAATTTTATTTTTT
>MDTG01054454.1_pt1 | contig 11053 bp, 12 predicted proteins | sample 811421 | NCBI WGS metagenome assembly MDTG01 (sample SAMN05326645, study PRJNA326480) | marine metagenome | isolation source: seawater | place: Pacific Ocean: South East | collected 2011 | reverse complement strand
TGCAATCCATTTAATTTCGGTATTGATATTGTTGTTGAGTCATTAACAAAATATTTTTCTGGTCATTCCGATAACTTTTGCGGAATTATAACTTGCTCAAATAAATATTATTTGGATTTAAAAAAAACAGCAGTTAGGCTAGGTGACTTTGTTTCTCCAGAAAGCTGTTTTGATGCTGTTAAAGGCTTAAAGACATTACCAACAAGAATGAAACAGCATCAAGCTAATTCAGATTTTGTTTATAAATTCCTAAGAAAATTTAAAATTGTAGATGAAATAATTTATTTACCTGAAAAAAAGAATAAGTACAATAAACTCTGGAAAAAATATCATTCACTAAACAATGGATTAATTACATTTTCATTGATAAAAAAAAATAAAATTGAAAAGTTTCTAAATAACCTAAAGTTATTTAAACTTGGTTTTAGTTGGGGTGGTTATGAAAGTTTAATCATTCCTATTAATAGCTTAAAACCAGCAATTAAAAACTCGAAAATTAATAATTATTGGTTTAGAATACATGTAGGTTTAGAGGCAAAAGAAGATTTAACAAACGATTTAAAATTTGCGATAGATAAATATGAAGAGAAATAAGCTAAAATTTATGATTTTTAAACCTGCTAAATCATCTATGCAATCGGGTCTCTTAAATACTAAAAAATGGTGTTTGGTTTCTAAAGATATCGAAAATACTTTTTTGAGTAGTAAATTTTGTTGGACAGGTAGTTCAAATTCTCATAAAAAAATCCGGTTATTTTTTGAAAACAAAAACAGTGCTGTAAGATTTGCAGAGCACAATAATTATGATTATGAAATAATTGAACCAAAAAAAAGAAAGGTTTTAAAAAAATCTTATGCTTCAAATTTTATAAGAAAAGAGTAACTTATGAGTGAAGATAAAAAAAATTATTGTCCAGCTTGGTTGTTTAAACTAGTTTCGTGTGTAATTGTTTATGATTTTATAGTCAGAGATAGAGCCATTTTCTTTTCATTAAAAAAGTTTACATCCTATCTTTCTAAAAAATACGATGAAGTTGATTCCAATGAAATAGAAACAGCATCAAATATAATAATTCAGTTTTTAGGCGAATTAAAAATTGATAAAAATACATATCTTCTAATAAATCATTTTATGTACAACATCATAAGAGATAAAAAACCTGCTGAAAAAGGTCTATTAAAAAAAGACCCTTATAACGGAACTAAAACAAAAGAGTATTCAATAGATGAAATTATTCAAGAATTTAGAGTTTTTTGTTTTGCATGTAGATCTGGACTTACAAGAAAATCCCCTACAGGATGGGATATTGTTAATGACAATGATCTAGGTGAGTTTAGAGAAGTATTAGTTTCTGAATTTAGTATTGATGATATGATTGATAACTTAATTGATTAAGATGAAAAGTTATTTTTTTTTATTAATTTTTTTATGTGTTTCTTGTTTTGAAAAAAATACAGATATAGATAGGTTAAATAATGCTGCAAATAATCCATTTAGAAAAGATTCTAACAAAATTAGAGATAAATATAGAAACCCAATTGATACTTTAACCTTCTTTGAAATATCAAGAGATAAAAAAATATTGGAAATAGTTCCAGGATCGGGATGGTATAGTGAAATTATAAGTCATTATATGAAAAATACAAAAAACTTTACAGTAGCAATTTATGACAAACCACCAGTAAAAATTTTAAATAAAATTCAAGATGAGTTTATTAATTATTTTTCATTAAACAAAGATAAATTTGGCGAAATAAATGTTATTAAAATTGATAATAATTATGAACTCAAGGATAATAAAGAAAAATATGACCTAGTTCTTACATTTAGAAATACACATAATTGGCTGGATTCTGGAAATGCAAAAAAACTTTATAAATCTGTTAATAAAATCCTTAATAAAGGAGGTGTTTTAGGAGTTGTTCAACATAGAGCTAACGAAAATTCAGAATTAAATTTTAAAAAAGGTTATGTTAAAGAATCTTATCTCATAAACTTGATTGAAAAACAGGGCTTTGAACTCTTGGAAAAAAGTGAAATTAATTCTAATTCTAAAGATTTAAAAAATTATAAAAAAGGTGTGTGGACTTTACCACCCAGATTAGTAGAAGGAGAAAATAATAAAGCTAAATATTTAGAAATTGGTGAAAGTGATAGAATGACACTTAAATTTATCAAAAAATAGTATGTTACACATTATAGTTGCCACTAGTTCAGAAGCTAAACCTTTAATTAACTTTTATAAACTAAAAAAAAAATAAGAGTTTCAGAATTTGAAATTTTTGAAAATAATAAAAAAAATATTTCTTTAACAATAAGTGGAATTGGCAAAATTTCATCAGCAATAGCTACATGTTTTACCTTTTTTGTATTTGGCGAAAAAAAAAATAATATATGGTTAAATTTTGGTTTAGCTGGAAATAAAGAGTTGAAAATTGGAGAGATTGTACTGGTCAGTAAAGTAACAGATAATAGCGATAAAAAAAAAAAATTCTTCCCGTTTTTTTTAAAAGAATTTGGAATTAGACGAAAAGAATGTATCACTTATGACAAACCAAATATGAGATATAATAGTTATTTGTCAGATATGGAATCAATAGGTTTTTTTTTTTCAGCTAATAAATTTTCAACAAAAGAGTATATTTTTTCACTCAAAATTATATCTGATAACAAAGATGACATTATTGATTTTAAATCAAGAAAAATTGTATATGATTTGATATTAAAAAAAATGTACGAAATTGATAATTTTATTGAAAAATTAAAGAATATTAAAAATGAATCGTTAAATGATAGTTATTTTAATGAATGTTTTGAAAGATTTACAAAAAAATATTCGTTTACTTTCAGTCAGGAAATAAAATTAAAGAAATTACTAAAAGTTTACTTATCAAGAAAAAGTTTGGTTTTAGAATATTTTTTTAAAAAATTTAAAGATGCTGATTCAATTATTGATAATTTAAAACAATATTTAAAATATGAAGTTTGACTCAATATATATTGAAAAAGATATTCTATATTTAAAAGGTGTTAAAATGTTTTTAAAAAAAAACAAATCTGAGAATATAATTGAATGTGAGAATTATAAAGAAATTTTTAATTTAAAAAATCAAAATTTTAGAATACAAAAAAATAATCAATCTTTAATTCTGGCTAAAAAAAAAAATAATTATGTATTAAAAACACCTGATCAATTCAGTATTGGTTTCAAAGATAATTATTATTTTTCTCATATGTTAAATTGTATTTATGATTGTAAGTATTGCTTTTTACAAGGAATGTATAATTCTGCAAATTTAGTTTTTTTTGTAAATTACCATGACTTTGCAAAAAAAATAAAAGAGATTTGTGAAGGTTCAAAGAGATCTATATGTTTTTTTTCAGGTTATGATTGCGACAGCTTAGCACTAGAAAATATAACTAATTTTTCTCACTATTTTATAAATTTATTTAGACACTTAAAAGGTCATTTTTTAGAAATAAGAACCAAAAGTGTAAATATTTCCTTTTTAAAAAATATAAAAGTCGTTGATAATGTAATTATAGCATTTAGTTTAAATCCTGATAGCATAATAAGTAAGTTTGAGCTTAAAACTCCATCTTTAAATAAAAGAATAAGAGCAATATCGTATTTGCAAAGTTTGGGTTGGAATGTTGGACTTAGATTTGACCCTGTTATGTATTCAGATAACTTTGAAGAAAATTACAAATATTTTTTTAAAGAAATTTTTTCAAATATTAATTCGAAAAAAATACATTCAATTACAATAGGAAGATTTAGGATGCCAAAGAGCTTTTTTTCTAAATTATCAAAAATTAGGCCATATGATAATTTTTTATATCAAAATTATGAAGCTAATAAAACCATTGTAAGTCATGAAAAAAAAATTGATATTCAAGAATTTTGCTTTAACGAAATAAAAAAATATACCGCTGCTGAAAATATTTATTTTAATTAAAATATTCTGTCTTTAAATTTGAATTTCTTACACTTGAAGTTTAAAGAATTTCTTGAATTATCTTCATATCTAAAAAACTCTACAACTAGAGTTCCTGAAAATCTTCCAATAATTCCAGTTACAATACCATTAGAATCTGGATAAAGCTCTACATTCTCTGCTATCCAAGAGATATTAGTTTCACTAAGCTTCATTTCTTTGGCGTAAAAATCAAGCCCACCAAGTTCAACTCGTTTAGTGTCGCTATTAATATTTACAAACATATCTTTAACATCAATTGTGTGATTTTTTTTAACAGTGTTGGTACAGATTAGATTTAGTTCAACAGATTTTGAAAAAAAAGGAAAAAAAAGAATTAATAAAATTATTCTAATCATTCTTAATAATTTCAAAAAAAAAAAATAATGTCAAATTTAATTTTTTTTCGTAATTGAAAACTAATTAAATGATATATTCTTAAATCTAAAATTATGTTTAAAAGAAGAATCTATATTGAAAACAACTTGGATCCTTTTCCAATAAGTAGAACCAAGATTGATTTATTTTTTGAATGCAGAAGATGTTTCTATTTAGATTTAAAATTTGGAATTAAGAGACCTCATGGAACCCCACTTGTTATAAATAATAGAATTATTGAGCAAATAAAAAAAGAATTCGATTTTTTTAGAGAAAAAAATGTGGTTCATCCAGAGATATTAAATTTAAAAAGAAATCTAATACCAATCAAACACGATAAACTAATTGAGTGGAAAAATTCCTTTAAAGGAATAAGATATATAGAAAAAAAAACAAACCTTCAGTTATATGGGACAATTGATGATCTATGGCTAGACACAGAAAATAACAAAAAAATATGCGTTATATATAAAAGCACATCCAAAAAAGATGCACTTGATATAACAAACATTTGGCCAGGATATTGGAAACAACTATCATTTTATTCTTATCTTCTAAAAAAAAATAACGTTGACATTTCATATAATGGACTAATTTTATACATAAATGCATCTAATGAAATTGATTCTCAAAATTCAGAATTAAAGTTTGATTTTTATTTGTTTGAAAAAATTCTAGATTTTTCTTGGATTGAAAAAACTATTTACGAAATATATGAATTATTAAATAAAAAAAATATTCCAGATTTAAACGAGAAATGTAAATTTTGTAATTATTTTAAAAATATAAAAAATAAATTAAATGAAACATTATGAAATTATAAAATTGTTAGAATCTTCAAATTCTAGAAAATTTAAAGAAGAAGTATTATTAGAACAGATGAAGCTTCAAAATAATGTTTTTTTTGAAGGGCTTTCATTAGCATACAATAAGCTCTTGACTTTTGGAGTAAAAAAAATTCCTGAATCAAATACTGATGGAAAAGGTTTGGATTGGGAAGTTTTTAAAGTTCTTGCTAAAAAACTATTAAACAGGGATTTGACAGGACATGCTGCAAGAGATGAAATAATTAGCCATATGAATAAATCAACAAATAATCAGTGGAATTTTTTTTACAGAAGAATTTTAATTAAGGATATGAGATGTGGATTATCAGAAAAAACGATAAATAATGTAGCTAAAGCAAATAAATATAATAATTATTTAATTCCAGTTTTTGCTTGTCAACTTTCTCAAGATTGTGAATTACATAAAAAAAAACTTATTGGTGAAAAAATTTTACAAATCAAACTTGATGGTGTGAGAGCTATAACTGTTCTATATCCTAACGGAAATGTAGATATTTTCAGTAGAAATGGAAAACAATTAGTCAATTTTGAAAGTATTGAAGATGAATTTAAGAAAATATTAAACTTAAATTCAATCACATCAGCTATCGTCTTAGATGGTGAAATTGTAAGTAAAAACTTTCAAGAATTAATGAAACAAATTCATAGAAAAAATGCTTTGCAAAATCATGATGCTAAACTTTATCTTTTTGATTTTCTATCTTTTGAAAATTTCTCAAAAGGAGAGGAGAAAATTTCACAAAAACAGAGAATTCTAAACCTAAAAAATTGGTATGAAGAAAATTTAAAAGAAAATTCAAAAATTAAAATTTTAGACAATATACAAGTTAATCTTGATTCTAATGATGGAAACAAGAAATTTGAAGAGTTTAATAATAATGCTGTCATCAATGGTTATGAAGGTATTATGATTAAAGATCCAGAATCATTCTATGAATGCAAAAGATCAACAAATTGGTTAAAATCAAAACCATTTATTGAAGTTTCACTTAAAGTCAAGAATTATGAAGAGGGTAGCGGAAGAAATAAAGGAAAACTAGGCGCAATTATAGCCGAAGGAAATGATAATGGTAAATTTTTTAAACTTAATATTGGTGGTGGCTTTACAGATAAACAAAGAAATGAATTTTGGTTAAATAGACAAAAACTTATTGGTCAAATAATTGAGGTAAGAGCTGATTCCATATCAAAAAGTCAAGATGGAGATTATTGGAGTTTAAGATTTCCAAGATTTAAATGCTTTCGAGGATTTGAAATTAACGAAAAGATATAAATTTCTTATCAATGATTGATTTATAAATAATTGGAAGAAAAAATATTGATGATAATAATGTCATCATTAGGCTTATAAATAATAAAATTCCCATTGACGAAGTACCGTTATGTTGCGATATTGCTAAGGTAGCAAATGATGCTATTGTAGTAGCCGCACTAATGGTTATTGCCTTTGGTGTTGAACTTTTAATCACTTTATCAATGTTTTTTAATTCTTTAATTCTTCTTATGTAATAGATCGGATAAGAAATACCCAAACTATATAAAAGCGGCAATGCTATCATATTAGCAAAGTTGAACTGTATTTTTAAAATTATCATAAAAAAAAGAGTAAATATTGAAGCAATTAACAAACACGAAATAGATAAAATTACTAATCTTAGATTTTTAAATAAAATAAAAATAAATATAATTAAAAAACAAATTGAAATCATAAAAGCTTTCAGAAAAGATTTTTTAACAATCTTACCTGCTTCTAACTGAACTACTGGCATCCCAGTAGCATTTGGGAATAATGACCTTACATCTTGAACAAACGTTTCTAAATTTTCTGTAATTGAAACGTTTTTTGAGGGAAAAATCTCGAATCTCTGTAATTCGAGTTCAGATATATATCTATTCTTATAATAATCTGGAATTATATTAGAAAAGTTTGAATCCGTTTCTCCCAATTTAATAATAAGGTTTGTCAATTCTTTAAAGTCCTTAAAAAACCAAATTTGCATGTTATTATAAAAATTATTTTCCTTTTGAAGGTTTTCTATTTTAGAAAATAATACATCACTGTTTTTTGAAATGGGTTTTAAATTTAACTCAGAAAATACTCTTAAATTTTTCTTTAATCGTTCCAATTCGTCTTTATCAGAGAAGAAGTTAGGGTTTTCATTATCTATTAGAATTTTTAAATACTCTAATTCTTCAGATGAGTATTCGTATATAATATCATTATAGGAAAAAACTGATTTTATATTTTCTGATTCTGCAAGTTTATCTATCTCAGAATTATTATCTCCAGCTAAAATAACAGATATTACATAATCTGATGTTGGATTCTGTTCAATTAATTCTTTTGCCAATTTCACTGATGGTAAGTTTTGGTCCTTTAAGTTTAAAGCATCAGAATCAAATTTAATCTTTCTTAATTCAAAAATAGAAAAAAATGAAATAGAAAATATTATAAAAAAGAATAATTTTTTTCTGTTAAAGACTGAATCCAAAAATAAAGAATAATTTTTTTTATTTTTTTCATTCAATCTATTACTAAAAGCTTTATCAGAGAAAACTTTTAAAAGACATGGTAGGAAAAAAAAATTAGTAACAAGACCAACTAATAATCCAATACATGAGATTATTCCTAACTCAGACAATCCAATATAATCTGTAAAAACAAATGAAAAAAAGCCAACCATAGATGGAACTGCAGCAATAATAAGGGTTTTATATAAATTTTGTAAACTATCAAAAATTTTTCTTTCAATATTTATAGATTGGTTTTCTAATATTCTTGAGCAAACTTGTATTCCAAAATCAACGGATAATCCAATGAAAAGAACTGCAAATGCAACTGAAATTAGATTTAAACTTCCCACTAACAGAGAAGTTAATCCAAGAGTTATTATCAAACCAACTATGATTGATAATAGTAAAGAGAATATAATAATAATATTTTTAAATGCATACCAAAGTATTAAACCAACAAAGATAATACTTAGAAACCCAGCAAGGATAGCACCATTCGTTACTGAACCTATTTCTTCATGATCTATTAAAAGACCACCTGTGAAATCAATTTTAATATTTTGATTTTCATAAGTTTTATAACTTTGGAGTAAATTATAAATTTTGCTGAAACTGTTTTTTTCTAAATATTTTTTATTTATACCGAAAATAATATAGATTTCATCATCTTTACTATTTAAAATACTACTCCATTTTGTTTCCTTTTTTGAATCTAATGAATCAATAAAACTTAAAAAAATTTTGTTAAATTTTCTTATATTTTCAGAATTAAATTCTTCTGATTTAATAAATAGTTCTAAAAGATTATTAAATCCTTCAAGTCTTGGATTGTTATTTATCTCAGAAATAAACGGTTGATAAGTAAATAATTTATTGACGAATTCTTGCTTTTGAATGTTATTTAAAAAACTAAAAAAATTAGAATAAAAAAAACTATCAAGGTTAGGTGAGTAAGCAAAATCAATATATTTTTTATTTCTTAACTCGTCTAATATAATTTTTGCGGTTTGTGAAAGATTATTAGATTTTCCAGAAACACGAATCAAAAGATTTTTGTCAAGAACTTTAAATTGATTTTTTAATTCATAGTAATCTACTTTAAAATCTAATTTAGGATTTATTAAGGATTCAGTTGAAGTATTAATCTTTAATAAGTTAATTGTAAAAATAATTGATATCACACATAATAAAATAAATATAAATATTGTAGACTTTGGGTTTTTTAATGGAATTCTAAATAGTTTATTCATAAACTGAGCTTATTTTATTATTTTTTTTTTAAAACAGTACATGTTATTTTTTTTTATTGAAATTATATGAATTTATTTGTTAATGACATAGTTGAAAGTATTTCAGATTCTTTTACTTCTGGAGAAAAATTTAAAATAACCAATTTAAAAACGATTTCTGGAAAACTTCATGCTACAATTATAAGTATTAGGGATGAAAATTCTGAATTCACAGTTGCATTATCAGTTTTAGAGGATAAAAATAGATTTAAAGTAGTTAAAAAGTTTTAAAATTTTAACAATTCAAAGAGAGGAAAAATAAATATGAGAAAAAATTTTATTTTGGTTTTGTTTTTATCAATCATTATTAATTTTAGTTTTACTGAAGCCCACGGTCCGTCAAGACAGAAAGTAAACCAAACTGTTGAAATTAACCAAGGTTTAGATCAAATCTGGAAGATTGTAAGTAATTTTAATAATTTTAAATGGAATTCAGAAATTAAGGATCTAAGTTCAAATGGAAATGAAATTGGGTCTGAAAGAATAATCAATTTTAAAAATGGAAGTAAAATCAAACAAAAGCTTGAAAAAATTGATAAAGAAAAAAAAATAGTGAGTTGGAGAATAATAGAAACTGATAATAAATTTTTACCTGTTAATAGTTATGCAGCTAAAATTTTCTTAAAAAGTAAAGACCCAAAAATAACTCAAGTGATTTATAAAGCTGGTTTTTATAGAGGTTTTATGGGAAATGACCCTCCAGAGGAATTAAATGATGAAAATTCTAAGAAAAAAGTTACAGAATTTATAAAAAATTCTCTAGTTGGATTAAAACAAATTGCTGAAAAAAATTAAGATTTTTTTTATATTTGTATTAATAGATTCTACAATTCTTTCTAATCCAATAAAAGACAATGATATAGCTTTTATTACAAATCAAGAAAGTAGTAAATTGGATGTTGTTGATTTAAAAAAAAAAGAAAAAATCTTTGAAATTGATGTAGGTCTAAAACCAGCAGCTATAGATATTGATAATGAAAATAAGGTAGTTTTTATTGCAAACCCTGAGAGCAATAATGTTTTTATTTACAACTTAAAAACAGATGAAAGGTATTTTGTTGAGGCTGGAAAAAGTCCTATGGGAATTTCTTTGTCGCATGATAAAAAATATGTATTTGTATCTAATTGGTATGATAACACTGTTTCTGTAATTAATTATAAAAAAAGAAAAGTTGAAAAAATAATACCTGTAGGGCAATCACCTGCAGGAATGGCCCTAGATAAAAAAAATAAAAAATTATATGTTGCTAATAGAGAGGATAATAATGTGTCCTTAATAGATACAATCACTCTTAAAGAAATAAAAAAAATTAGTGTAGAGAAAGCCCCTTTTGGTGTTTTTACAAATCAATCAAACAAAAATATTTATGTTACTAATGTTCAATCACATTCGATATCAGTTATTGATAAAACAAATCACGAACTTTTAAAAAATATCAAAGTAGGAAAATGGCCATATCAAGTCGCATTTAATGATAAAAAAAATATTGGTTATGTGAGCAATCAAAGAGAAAATAGTATATCTATTTTAGATTTAAAAAAATTAGAAATTATTGAAACTAAAAAAGATGTTTGTGAATATCCAGAAGGAATTGATATAAGTTATATTGAAAAAATAATTGTTGTAGCATGCTGGTTTGAAGATAGTATTATTTTATTGGACTTAGATGATCTTTTTATAGTTAAGAGAATACCTATGTCTGGAGGACCGCGTGCTTTTGGAAAGTTTATAATGAATAGATCTTATGTTAATAAATAATAATAAAAACGAATTTCATCAGATGGCCAATGCTATTAGAGCACTTGCAATAGATGCTATTGAAAAGGCAAATTCTGGTCATCCAGGAATGCCTTTAGGCATAGCTGATGTAGCAACTGTTCTTTTTGCAAAATATATTAAATTTGATCCCAGTAAGCCAGATTGGATTGATAGAGATAGATTTGTTTTATCAGCCGGTCATGGTTCAATGCTTTTATATGCCTTGTCATATCTTTTAGGGTATAAAGATTGTAATATAAATGATTTAAAACAATTTAGACAATTGG
>MDTG01109149.1_pt1 | contig 11054 bp, 11 predicted proteins | sample 811421 | NCBI WGS metagenome assembly MDTG01 (sample SAMN05326645, study PRJNA326480) | marine metagenome | isolation source: seawater | place: Pacific Ocean: South East | collected 2011 | reverse complement strand
CGTCCGTAATGTTTATTACGAAATTCGTTTATCGTCATAGTTGGAATACCAACATTAATAATATAAAACTTATATTATATTATTCAACATTTAATAACTGGTTCCTTAAAATCTGATGAATTTAAATACGATTAAAGAAACTTTGAATAGCAAATTTATAAAATATCTTTTTCTTTTTTCAGCTACATTAATTTTTGGCTTTTTATGTTTTTACCCTGATTATTTTCAGAACAAACTAGATTTAGAGGAGAACATTTATTTTTCTTTTAATGAAAGTGATTTTTTTTGGAATAATGATGAAATTATTTACGGTCCATCTATAAGAGAAGTTTATGACTTTTTCTTAACAGGAGAATTAAATTTAAAAAATCCTACATCATTAATTAGCAATTCATCTTTAAATATTCAGTTTTTGCCTTACATATTTGCGGGTTTTTTAGCTTATATATTTGGAAGTGTTGATTATTTTTTTTATATAAAGAATTTTATTTTTCCAGCCATTACTTTTCTATTATGTTTTTTGTTAATACAAATAATTTTTAAAAAATTTTATTTTAGTTTATTTAGTTCTGTTTTATTAGCCAGTGATAAATTTGCTTTCGTTAATATTTTAAAATATTTTTCATTTGATGAAAGTTTATTGGAAAATTCTATAGGTATAAGCAAACTTGCTTTAAAATTCCCGTCTCATCAATTTACAATAATTCTTCTTATCGTAGGATTGATTAGCATTTTAAAAATTTTGGAGGGAAAAAATTATAGATATTTATTAATTTTTAGTATTGTTGCATCAGCTTACAGTTATATTTTTACTTTTATTTCTCTAAGTTTTGCTGTTTTTTTTATCTTTTTATACAGCCTCATTACAAATGCAGAATATAAAAAAGAAATATTTATTTCTGGGCTAATAAGTTTTTTATTATCTATCCCAGCATTATATTTTATACTTACTCAAAATTATAAAGATGATCTTTTAATTTCTCTGGGTTTCACTAAATCTCAAAATTTTAGCATTTATCCATATGTACTAAAATGTTTCTTATTTTTTTTAGTTTGTATATTTCTTACTTTTTCTAATAGAAAGATTTATGAGAACGTTTCTTTAATAATTGTAACTCAATTTTTACCACTAATAATAATTTATCCTATATCATATTATTTTTTTACAATACCTGAACCCCAACATTTTATAATTAATTATAATTTTGCAAAAATTTTAACTGCTCTAATACTTCTTAACTTTATGTTAAATTTATTGACATCAAAAAAAATAAAATTTTTTGCTTATTTAATCATATCATTCTTGCCTATCATTTTTGTGATTAATCTTTTTATCTACCAAGTGGAAATTACTAAACAAAAGACAGATATGAGGCCGAAAGAAATAAAAAAAGTTTTAGCTTGGATTGAAAACAATTCACAATCGAATTCTCACTTTCTAACAATAGACTCAATGTTATTACACACTATTCCAACTTTAACAGGAAGATATAATTTTATACCGTCAATGAAGTCTCTTAATCCTACAGATATTAATGAGACTGTTCATGCCTTAATTAAATCAAAAAAAATAATAAATTTAAATAAAGGTTTTGAAAATTATATAAATTCTTCTTGTAAAAATGAAACAGCAATAAAACTTTATAGATATCATAGAATCTGTGAATATTTGTTTCATAGTTATTACAAAATAGACAAGGGCAGTCTGCATTATCATAGGATGAGTAACAAAATTCCATCTACTATAGATATTCCAGAGAAAAATAAAAAAGGAGAAAACGTGTTTTTTACTTATGTAAATTTTGATCAAGATATTTCAAATAATTATAATCTAAAAAAACATCCTGATTACATTATTCTAGGACCTGCAGAAAAGCATTTTTCTAATTTAAAAGATTCTTTAAATAGCTATATTTTAATTTATTCAACAGAAAATTATAATATTTTTAAATTTAAAGGGCCCGTTTAATTAAAAAATTGATAAATCATTATGTTGCTTTATAAGTAACAAATTAAATGATATTAATTTATCTAAGATGTTAAAAAAAAGAATACTTCAATCAAAAAAGATTTGTTTATTAGCAAATAAAAATTTAATTAAAAAAAATTTGTCAATTCAAACTTTTGGAAATGTAAGTCAAAGAATAGACAAAAATCACTTTATTATCAAACCTTCAGGTATTAACCTTAATACAGTTAAACACGGAGATTTTAATGTAATAAATATTTCTTCTGGAAAAGTGGTTGATGGAAGTCTAAATCCTTCTTCAGATACTGAAACACATAGAGTTTTGTACAAACAATGGAATACCATAAAAGGGATAGCGCATGGCCATCCTACTTATGGAACTTCCTGGGCACAAACTGGAAAGCCAATACCAGTTTTAGGTACAACCCATGCAGATTATTTTGATAGACATGTTCCTATAACAAATAGAATGAAAAAAAAAGATATTAGAAATAAGTATGAATACAATACTGGATTGGAAATTTTAAAAACTTTTAAAAAACAAAAACTAAAGCCGCAAAAATGTCCTGGAATTTTAGTTCGATACCATGGAGTGTTTGCTTGGGGAAAATCATCATATGAAGCTGTGAAAAATCTTGAGTTAATCGAATTTATCGGCTTACTCGCATTTAACTCAGTCAAAATAGGATTAAAAGATAAGATAGATGCAAATTTAATACGTAAACATTTTGACAGAAAGCATGGTGTTAACTTCTATTACGGTCAAAAAAAATAATGCTTTTTAGTTCAGAATTAAAAAAAGATTTAGATTTTGCATTTTATAGATATCGACACATTTTAATATACATAGTTATTGGATTCTTTTCTTTAGTTGTAGAATTGTTGATAAGAAAACAACTTCTTAATTTTGGATTAAATCAAACTTTGTGTATTATTTTAAGTATCTCAATAGGTATTTTAGTAGCTTTTATTTTAAATATAAAATTGAATTTCTATATTCCAGAGTACCTTTTATTAAGATCTTTGTTTTACTTTGTAGTTATATCTCTCTTGTCAGCAAGTATTCAATTTTCAATCAATAAATTTGTGTCGTTCAACCTTAAGGGAAGTTATGAATATGAATTTAGTAGAATAATAATTTCAGGAATAGTTTTCATATTTGCTTATATTCTCCATAGAAAAATTACTTTTAGAGAGCACGGTAAAGTAGGGGTGGCAATTTATGCTAAGAGAAATGAAAATACTCATGGAATTTTTCAAAAAATTGGAATTTACCCAGATTTTATTCATGTTGATGTTGTCGACGAAACACTAGTGAAGACCGAAATTGATCAAAGTTTTTATCAGTTTGATTTAATTAAAGCCTACTGGAAAAATCATAAAATTTATACTCATCTAATGACTAAGAAACCAAGTTTGTGGATTGATAAAGTTGCAAAATACTCCGATATAATTTTCTTTCATTATGAAGTAGAAGAAAATTTAAATGAAATACAAAATAAAATTATAAAAAGTGGATCAAAACCGGGAATTGTTTTACATGCCGTTAATGATTATTCAAAAAAATTGAGGGAAATTGCCTCACAATTTAAGGATATAATGGTTTTATCAATTGAAAATATAGGGTTTTCAGGACAAAAATTTTATGAAGGATCATACAAACTTATAGATCAGATAAATAATCTTGATAATAGAAAACAGTTTAATTTGCATATTGATGGAGGAGTTAACAAACAAAATATTAAGTCAATTAAAGCTCAATATATTGTTTCTGGCTCAGCTGTTTTAAATAATGAAAACCCAAGAAATGCCATCATGGTTCTGAAAACTTTTGGCAAATACTTTAAATAAATGAATGCAAAAAAAAAAATATTTTGAATTAAAAAAATATATTTTAAATAAATTTATAAGAATTAAAGGAGTTATTTCAGTAAATTTAGTTGGTTCTTTCTGGGATAATCCTAATAGCTCAAACTATAGAGATATAGATATAGTAGTCATTTTAGATAAATTGAGTCGTAAAAAGTTTCAAAAATGTAAAAATTTAATTGCAAGTATAAAGACAAAAAAATTGGGTCTTAATGGTTACAATATTAAAATTAATAGCTCTTTTGGACCTTTAAAATTTGATACGAAAAATCAATTAGTTTTTCATTTAATGGTTTATGATTTACAGAGTCACATTAATCATGTGATTAAAAGCCCTTTTACATGTCTAGATTGGGAAAGAACAAAATTTTATAAAGGAAAAAGTTTAGGTAGTTTATTTTCAGCAAACAAGATTCAATTTCAAGACTTTTTTTCAAGCAGGAGAGGAGCTAATGAATACTTAAAAGATCTAAACAAAAATACTATTTCTTATAGAGAGTATTCATTTGACAACAATAAAATCATTTTAAGAAAAAAGAACTTTAAGATTAAGTCTTTTCAGAAAAATGAGTTTTATTATCATATAGCAAAAAATTTGATATTTAATTACTATAAACTCTTAAATCAAAAGAACATCAAACCAAATATAAACCAATATTCTTCGGTATTGAGAAAGATTTATAAAAGAAACAAATCTATTATAAAAAAATATCATTTAATATTTAAAGCAAAAAAACATGATCTTAATTTAAAATCAAATTACTTCTCAAATTGGATTAAAAATTTTATAAATATTTTTCAAAAATATTTAAAAAACGAAGAAAATAAATGTAAAAAAATAATTTTTCTAAGACATGCTAAAACAAATCTTAATGACAATTCATTTCTCGGAGTAGGAAGAGATCCAGGGATAATTATTAATAAAGATTTGAAAAGAAAGATTGCAGAAATTAAAAAAGAAGATATTTCTTTAATTTTTTCAAGTAAGTTACAAAGAAGTGTGCAATCAGCTCGCCTCATTCACTCTAAAAAAATTATTTTAGATGACGATTTAAACGAAAAAAATTATGGGATTGCAGAAGGCATGAATTACAAAACTTTAATTAAAAAGTTTTCCTTTATTAAACGTGCCTGGGATAAAGGAAGAGATCCAAAGTTTCCAAAAGGCGAAAGTGACCACGATGTTTATTTAAGAATTAAAAAATTTAAGATCAATCTACTTAAGTTTTTATCCAAGAGTAATAATAATAAAAATATTGCAGTTTTTACTCATAATGTTGTTTTGAGATGTTTAATTGGAAGTGAATTCAAAATACCTTCTTCAGAATGGCATAAAATTCAAATAAACCATTTAGATAAAATAGAATTTGTTTACTATCAAAAAAAATTATTACCAAATATAAACAGAGATCATTTCTTAGGAAGAATTTTTAAATAATGTTAATAGGATTTTTTATAGAACCAAACAAAAAATTAAGAAAAGTTATTGTAAGTTATAAAAAAATAATTAAAAGAAATTATGGTAATCAATTATACTTATCTCATCCTGTTCATTTAACTTTATTTACTGTTTCAATTAAAAGAAAATTACCAAAAGATAAAATTATTGAGATTGATAACTTTGTAAAAAATTTCAGAAAAATTAAAATTAAAACTACTAACATTAAGTTTTTCTATAACGACCCTCAAACTAAAGGTCATACTATGTTTTTGGCTCTAAAAAAAAATGCTTCGTTAAATAATTTTCAAATGCAACTAATTAAGTTTGTTAATAAAATTGCTGGAAGAAATATTGTAATTAGAAAAAATAAGTTTAAAGGAAAATTAGAAAAAAACCACAGAAGATATGGCTATCCTTTTGTTGGGAGAAATTGGATACCTCATTTTACAGTTTCTTCAATTGATAAAAAACATAACTTAAAAACAATTAAAACAGTTATAAAGAATAAAGTTCCGCTAACTAGCATTATTAAAAAAATTTCTATATGGAATATTAAAAAAAATTATCATAAAAAAATATATTCAATTAAACTCAAATGAAAAATATAAATGTCATTGCAATGGCGGGAAAAGGAAAGAGATTTTCTGTAGAAGGTTATAAAACTATTAAACCACTAATTTTATTTAAAAAAAAACCAATAATACTTTACTCGGTTCGGAGCTTACCTTTTTCAAAAAAAAAGATATTTATTTGTCGAAATAGTCATTATAAAAATTTTAAGCTTAATAAATTGTTTAAAAAATATTTTACAAATTTTAAATTTATTAAACTGTTTAAGGAAAATTCAGGCCAAGCAGTTAGTTGCTATAATGCAATCAATCAAATACCTACTGGACATTCTGTAACTTTTGGAGCTTGTGATTATCATTATAATTTTAATAAAAATAAATTTAAATACTTAATAAAAAGATTTGATTTAATTGTTTTTGTAACTAGGCCTGATAAAAATATGCTTCGAAATCCTAATCAATATGGCTGGGTTAAAAAAGCTAAAAAAGATCAAATAGAAAAAATTAGCTGTAAAAGAAAAGTTAGCTCAAAACCTAAAAAAGATTTTGTAATTTTGGGGTCATTTTCATTTAAAAATAAGAAGATTTTTATAAGGTCTTTCAAATTAATGATTAAAAAAAAACAAAAAATTAATAAAGAGTATTATATGGATGTTGTAGCAAAAAATACATTATTGCTAGGTTACAAAGTTGGATATATCAATGTTTCTAATTATAAAAATTTTGGAACTCCTAACGCACTAAAATCTTATGAATAAAATGTTTGATTTAAGCATTGTCATTCCATGTTATAATGAGGAAAAAAATCTCAAAATTTTATTTAATTCAATTAAATTCATATTAAAAAAAAATAAATCTATACAATTTGTTCTTGTCAATAATGGTTCGACAGATAATACAAAAAATATATTTAATTCTTTGAATAATAGAAATATCTTAAAAGTTAATATTAAAGAGAATATCGGATACGGTCATGGAATAATGTCAGGAGTTAAAAGAAGCACAGGAAAAGTAATTGCGTGGAGTCATTCTGATTTACAAGTAAAACTCAATGATGTCGTTTCAGCTTATTCATCAAACACTAAACAATTGATAAACAATACTATAGTAGTTAAGGGAAAAAGAACTAACAGAAGTTTATTTGACAACTTGTTTACTTATTTTATGTCAGTAATTGTAAATTACCTTTTTAACGTAAATTTGAGCGATATAAATGCTCAACCAAAGATATTTTCAAAAGTTTTTAAAAAAAATTTCTTAAATAATTACCCAAAAGACTTTTCGCTTGATCTCTTTTTTTTGTTATTAGCGCACAAAAAAAATTTAAAAATAGTTGAGCATCCAGTTATTCTGCATGAAAGAAAAAAGGAAAAAGCCAAGGGTGGAGGAACATTGTTAGGAAAAATCAAATTAATAGTCAGGACGTTTAATTTCATATACAAGTTGAAATTTAATAAATAATTTTATGGAAATTATAATACATAGAGTCAATTCAATTAAAAAATTAAGAAGTTTACCAAATAATTTTGGAACTGAAATTGATATAAGATCTTACTCTTCAAAATTAATTTTATCACATGAACCATGTGTTAACGGGGATAGATTAGAAAACTACTTGTCTGAATATAAAAAACAAAAAGGAACTCTAATTCTCAATATTAAAGAAAGCGGTATAGAACAAAATGTTTTAAAGTTAGTAAAAAGATACAAGATCAAATCATATTTTTTATTAGATGTAGAGTTCCCTTATATTTTTAAAACTTTAGATGAAAAACTAAATAAAAATATAGCTGTTCGGTTTTCAGAGTATGAGCCTATTAATTTAAGCAACAAACTAGTCAACAAGGTTAACTGGATTTGGTTAGATACATATAAAAGATTTCCATTAAATAAGAACAATTTAAAATTTATAAAAAGGTTTAAATCATGTTTAGTTTGTCCTGAAAGATGGAACAGACAAAGGGATATAAAGAGATATTTTCTTTTCATGAAGAAACTTAAATTTAAGCCTGATGCTATTATGACCTCTTTAAAATGTTCAAAAATTTGGTTAAAACTAAATAATCATTAAATTTTATGATCAAATTTATAAAAAAGAATTTAAAGCTAATAATTTTTAATACAATTTTTTTTATTTTAATTTTATTTATTGTATTGCTCAGCATATTTAAGATTACTGACCTTGTTGTTAAAAATTATCCTAAATATTCAGATTATCCGAAATATCAGTCTTATCTTAAAGCGCTATACCATAGAATATCATTTGAAAATTTAAGAAATGATTACAATGTAAAATTTTTACCAAATACTCAATATGAAAAAATCGAATTAAGAAAAGTTAAATTGAAATTTGCAGATGAATATTATACGAAGAATCTAGATGAGGGATCACATTGGTCCTCATGGCGACCTTTTCATATCGAAACCAAAGATAAAGAGATTATTTTATTAGATTATTTGGGCAATATTTATAGAATTAAGGATGAAGACTTAATTCTTAAAAAAAGTGATATCAAATTATCACCTATCCCATCAAATTTAAAAGATGGATTCTATTTAGATAGTTTTATTTTAAATAATGATTTGTTTGTTTCATATAAAACCTATTTAGAAACCAAAAAATGTTTTTCGATCAAAATATCTCGTGGAAAGATAGATTATAATTTTTTAACGTTTGAAGATTTTTATAGTCCTGCAGAATGTGAAAAATCTGTTGGAGGTGGAAGAATGCAAGCTTACAATCATTTAGGAAAAGAGGGGATAATTCTAACTTTATCAAATGACTCTAGGCCTATAGTTGATGAAAAACCTCAATCAGATACATCGATATTTGGTAAGACAATCTTTATAAATTTAGAAGAAAAAAATCCAATTATTTTTTCGAAAGGTCATCGTGTTGCACAAGGACTTTTTGTTGATAGAGAAAAAAATATTATATTATCTACTGAACATGGTCCAAGAGGAGGTGATGAAATAAATAAGATTGAATTTAATAAGAATTACGGTTGGCCATTAGCTTCTTATGGAGAGCAGTATACCTTCAAATACGGAGATACTCCTTATTTTAAAAAGAACCACGAAGCAGAGGGTCTCGAGGAACCTATATTTGCGTTTGTTCCTTCAGTAGGGATTAGTGAGTTAATAAAGATAAATAATGAGTTTTCACAGCATTTCTTCAAGGATAATTATTTAGTATCCACATTAAATGATAGGAGTTTGTATAGAGTAAAGTTTAACTCTGATTACAATCGATTAATATACAAAGAAAAAATATATATAGGAAAAAGAATAAGAGATTTGAATTATAGAGAAAATGGAAATGAAATTTTACTAGCATTGGAAGAAAGCTCTGAACTTGGGATTTTAACTAAATTTAATTATTCTGAAAGTATTTCTAAATGAAGCTCACAAAAGAACAAAAACAAGAAATTTTAGATCAACAATCACAAAAAAATTATACTAAAAGAGTAACATCTCCAGAGCTTGAAAAAGTTCTTTACGAAGCTATTCCAGTTTTAGATCATGGATTTGTAAGAGTAATTGACTATATGGGCGATGATACATCAATTGTTCAGTCTGCAAGGGTTTCTTATGGAAAAGGGACAAAAAAAGTTTCTACTGATGAGGGTTTGATAAAATACCTAATGAGACATTGGCACTCTACTCCTTTTGAAATGTGTGAAATCAAATATCATGTTAAACTTCCAATTTTTATTGCACGACAATGGATTAGACACCGAACTGCAAATGTAAATGAATATTCAGCTAGATATTCTATTTTAGATAAAGAATTTTATATTCCTTCAAAGGAACAATTATCTGCTCAATCAACAAGCAACAGACAAGGTAGAGGAGATTTAATTACTGGAGAACAAGCAGATGAAGTTCTTAAAATCTTAAAAGATGATGCAACTAGAACTTATGATAATTATGAAACAATGTTAAATGAAAGATTTGACGGAAGTATCATAGATGAAAAAAAATCTGGACTAGCAAGAGAGCTCGCCAGAATGAATTTAACATTAAATTCTTATACCCAATGGTACTGGAAGACAGATTTATTAAATCTTTTAAATTTTTTATTTTTAAGAGCAGATAGCCACGCTCAATATGAAATAAGAGTTTATGCCGAAGCAATGTTGGAAACAGTAAAAAAATGGGTTCCAATTACTCATGCTGCATTTTTAGACTATAGAGTTGGAGCTGTACACGTTTCTGCTAAAGGAAAAAAAGTGATTCAAAAAATGATCAAAGGAGAAAAATGTGACATTGAAAGTTCAGGCCTGTCAAAGAGAGAATGGAATGAATTAATGACTTCCTTTGGGTTTACTGAAAAGCTTGTTTAATTTTCTTAGCAATAATTTCAAATATTTTTGACACTTCATGATTAGGATCTGAACGAGTTAACGGATCTCCGTTGTCTGCAGAGTTCCTTAAATCTTGATTTAATGGAATTTTACCAAGGAATTCTTTATTAAATTCTTTAGCTGTTTTCTCAACTCCACCTTCTCCAAAAATTTTATATTCTTTTCCATCATCTCCTTTAAAAAAACTCATATTATCTATTAATCCTAAAATTTTTACTCCTGTTTTATCAAACATTTGTATTCCTCTTTTTACATCAAGAAGAGCTAGATCTTGAGGAGTGGAAACAATTATTGCTCCATCAACTTTAACTTCTTGCGCAAAAGTAAGTTGAGTATCGCCTGTGCCTGGAGGCATATCAATGATTATCACATCTCTATCTTTCCATAAAACTTTTTGAGTCATAGTTTTCAAAGCACTAATTACCATAGGACCTCGCCATATCATTGGAGTTTGTTCTTCAACTAAAAATCCCATAGACATACATTGAGCATTATATTTTTCTAATGGGATTAAAGCTTTTCCATCTTCACTTTTAGGTTTCTCATTTAATTTCATTAATTTCGGTAGCGAGGGTCCATAAACATCTGCATCTAATAAACCAATTTTTAATCCTAGGTTTTGTAAAGCAAAAGCAAGATTAACAGCTATAGTTGATTTACCAACTCCGCCCTTAGCGCTTGAGACTAATAAAGTAAATTTAGTTCCATTTATCGGAGTTTTGATAAATTGCTTAGGAGGTGGTTTTTGGCTCATAGTAATATTGTTTTATCGGTCATTATATCGCTAATACTTAACTTGTTTTTAAACAAAAAGTCACTATATAAAGTGTCATGAGTTT
>MDTG01393464.1_pt1 | contig 11055 bp, 11 predicted proteins | sample 811421 | NCBI WGS metagenome assembly MDTG01 (sample SAMN05326645, study PRJNA326480) | marine metagenome | isolation source: seawater | place: Pacific Ocean: South East | collected 2011 | reverse complement strand
GCAGTGGTAAAGAGACTCGATCTTTTTGCTTTGTAGATGATGCAGTTGAACAGATCATTAATGTTTCAAAAAAAGGTAAAAACAAAGAAGTTTATAACATTGGCCAAAAGATGGAAATTACAATCAACAGGTTAATTCAAGACATAGCAAAAATTTTAAAAATAAAAGTAAGAGTTTATAGAGGAAAATTAAAATTGGGTAGTGTTAAAAGAAGATGTCCTGATATGCAAAAAACATCAAAGCTAAAATCATTAAATAATAATTATCATAACGGACTTAAATTAACAGTGGAGTGGTATAGAAATAATTTTATATATGAAAAAAAAAAATAAAATTTTAATCATCTGTCGATATGAAGATAAGTGGTCTCATGAAATTGTTAAAATATTAAAAAAAAATTTTTTGAATGTTACTATTTTTTATTCTAGATCTTACAAACAAAAAGTTACCAAAAAATTGTCTAGTTGGAAAGGTGATTACATCCTATCATTTAGGAGCTTGTTAATTTTACCAGAAAAAATTTTAAATAATGCTAAAATCGCATCTATTAACTTTCATCCTGGTTCACCTAAATATAGAGGAGTTGGTTGTCTAAATTATGCAGTTTATAACGAAGAAAAATATTATGGTGTTACAGCACATCTTATGAAAAAAAAAATTGATTACGGAGAAATATTAAAAGTTTCTAAATTTAAAATTAATAAAATTAAAAACTTAGACAAAATTCTTTTGTTAACACATCGAAAACTTTTTATTTTAGCAAGACAATTTATAAGAAAGATTATTGAAAACAATTTAAATATTGAAAATCTTATTAAATTAAATAAAGAAAGATGGGTTAAAACAATTAAGCAAAAGTCAGATCTTGATAATTTTTATATTATAGATAAGAACATAGCTAAGAAAAATTTACAAAAAAAATTGCGTGCTACAATCACAAATAAATTTAAACCCTTTGTAATTATTCATAATAGAAAGTTTTATGCAAAAGATGAAAATTAATTTTATAAAAGATAAGATTTTAAAATCTAAATATCCATATATTATTGCCGAAATTGGAATTAATCACAATGGAAATTTAAGTTTGGCAAAAAAAATGATTTTATCTGCAAAAAAGAATGGAGCCCATTGTGTAAAATTTCAAAAATTTATAGCAGATGACTACATCTCAAAATTCGCTCAAAAAGCAAGTTACCAAAAAAGTGACAAAAAAGTTTCAAAAAAATCTCAATTAGAGATAATTAAATCTTGTCAATTAAACATAGATCAATTGAGAATATTAAAGAATTTTGCAAAAAAAAATAAAGTAGATTTTCTTTGTACACCTTTTGAGATTGAGAGCTTAATGGAACTAGTAAAAATAAAGATTGATGCTATTAAAATTAGCTCATGTAATTTAAATAATATTCCTTTTTTAAAAGAGGCGGCAAAGACAAAACTGCCAATACTTCTCTCAACTGGAATGGGAGAATTAAAAGAGGTAAAAGAGGCTGTTAAGATCTTTAAAAATTCTGGAAATTCATTATTATTATTTCAATGTACATCCAATTATCCGTCTCATATTAAAAATGCAAATTTATCTGTTCTGTCCTCATATAAAAAATTATTTAACTGTCCTGTCGGATACTCTGATCATACAGCATCAATGATACCTGCAATCGTCTCCGTTTCCAAAGGGGCTGTAGTTATTGAGAAACACTTTACTTTATCTAGAAAATTGCCAGGAATTGATCAAAATGCCTCAATTGAACCAAAAGAACTATTAGAACTAGTTAAAGTTACAAGCGAAGCCAAAGAAAGTCTTGGAAATCCAATCAAAAAAAAATCAAAAGAAGAAAATGATACATCGAAGTCTTTGAGACGAAGTTTAGTTGCAGCAATTAATTTAAAATCTAAAACTAAACTTAATAGATCTATGATCGCTATCAAGAGACCTGGCACAGGAATTCCAACATCATTTATTAAAAAAATAGTTGGTTTAAGATTGAAAAAAAATGTAAAAAAAGATGAATTATTCAAGTTAACTGATTTAGGGAGATAATGGAAAATATAAAACTTTTTATTGTTGGTGCTGGCTCGATTGGCAAAAGACATATTAGAAATGCAATTTCAATTGGTGTACTGCCAGAAAATATTATTTCATTAGATACAAGAGATGATCGACTAAATGAGGTTAAAGAGCTTGGGATTAAAAAAGTTTATAAAGATTTTGATAAAGCTTTAGAAGAAGAATTTGATGCAGCAATCATTTGCTCACCAACCTCATTGCATTTGGAGCAATCATTAAAATTAGCAAAGATCAACAAACATTTGTTAATTGAAAAACCACTTGACTCTAAATTAGAAGGATCTGATGAACTACTTGAAATATCAAATAAAAAAAAATTGACTATGATGATTGCGTATATTTTTAGATTTCATCCAGCAATAAAATTTATTAAGGATAAATTAAATGAAAATTTAATTGGAAAAATTTATTATTTTAGAGGAGAATTTTCAGAATATTTACCTGATTGGCACCCTTATGAAGATTATAGATCTTTTTATATGGCAAGTAAAAAGCAAGGTGGAGGATCAATATTAGATCAATGTCATATTATGGACTTATCTCATCACTTAATAGGGGACTTTTCATCGGTATTGGCAATTAATACTAAAATAAGTAATCTTGAAATAAATGCTGACGATATTAGTGAATTGATAGTAAAACACAAAAATGGTGTTTTAAGCTCCATACATACAGATATTTTTGGGAGATCACATAAAAAATCTTTAGAGATTAAAGGAGAATTAGGAAATATAGTTTGGGATTTTTATAAAAATAAAGTTGATATTTACCAAGCGGACGGAAAAAAATTAGAAACATTCGAGAATTTTGATAAAGATTTTAACAACTGTTATATAGAGGAACTAAAGCATTTTATTTCGTCATATCAGAGTCAAAATAAATCTAATATTCCACTTGAGGATGGTATTCATACAATGCAACTAATTTTGGCTGCAGAAAAATCTGAAAATTCTAAAAAAGAAGAAGTAATTGAGTAAATGAATTATTGTTACTTATCATCAAGTCTCTGCAGACAAGCTTCCTTAGAAAGTGCAATACTAGAGTGTGGAGAGCTAAGTCATAAATATGTAGAGCTTTCTGCTCCTCATCCGCACCAAACTATTGAAGAAATTTCTAAAATTTTGAAAAAATATAAGAATGAAGGTTATAAATTTACTTTACACAATTACTTTCCGCCTCCAGAGAAATCTTTTGTTTTAAATATTGCCTCAGACGATGAAAAAACTTTTGATTTATGCAAATTATTAGTAAATGGAGCACTTAAGTTATCCGTCGATGCTGGTTCCCCGGTGTATGGTTTACATGCTGGTTATTTATCAAAAGCGAAAGCTAAAGAAGATGGTATGTTTGAATTTGATGAAGAAGAAGTTTCTTATTCTAAAGCTTTAAAAATATCTTCAAATTTCATCTCAAATGTTGTTAAAAATTTTAGTAAAAAAAATGTAAATTTTTTAGTAGAAAATTTATTTCCATCTATAGCTAGAAATTCATCCTTAAATTGTAACATGGAACAAATAGATGATCTAATGAGCAATGTTCCAAAAGAGGTTGGTTTACTCTTAGATCTAGGACACATGAATATCTCAAGCAGAATAATGGGCTTTAAAAGAGAAAAGTTCTTGGATGAATATCTTACCAAATATGGTGATAGATTATATGAGATACATATTTCCGAAAATAATGGATTGAAAGATGAACATAGAGCTTTAGAGGAAAATAGTTGGCAATATGATGCTCTTAAGAAAATTAATCAAATAAAAATTTTAAATAAGCAAAGAGCATATTGTTTAGAAAGTAGAAATGCAAACTCAGATCAAATTAAAAAAAATTTGGAAAAAATAAACAATATCATAAATTAAATCTTTTATGAAAATCAATCTTTTGGAACACAAAAAAAAAAATATTACAATTTTTTATAATTCTTCAATCAAAGATGCCATAAAACTAATTCAAAAAAATACTGAAAGAACATGTTTTGTACTTAGCGAAAAAAAACATTTAATTGGATCTATAAGTGATGGTGACATTAGACGTGGATTAATAAGAGGATGCAAGTTAGATGATAAAGTATCTAAAATTTACAACAAAAATTTTAATTTCCTTCAAAAAGGATATTCAATAGAAGATGCATATAAAAAATTTACTGGCAAAATAAATATTTTGCCAATAATAGATGAACTTGGAAGGTTTAAAGGAATTATAAGAAAACATGATCTGGTTCCATTCCTAGATATTAAATCAAAAAAAATTTTAGTTGTTGGTTTAGGATATGTTGGATTAACTCTTTCCTTAGTATTGGCAGAATCTGGTTTTGAGGTTATTGGATACGATAAAAATTTAAAACTATTAAATACAATTAAACAGAAAAAAGCACCTTTTTATGAAAAAGGTTTAGAAAGATACTTAGAGGAAAATTTATTTAAGAATTTTAACGTTTCAAAGAAACCCACTACTTCAGATGTTTATGTAATTACAGTGGGCACACCTCTAAATTTAAAAAATAAAAAACCAGATCTCACTTATTTAAAAAAATCTATTTTAGATATATGTGATCTATTAAAAAAAGAAGATTTAATTATTTTAAGATCTACGGTGCCAGTAGGTTGCACTAGGGATTTTGTAGCATCCATAATAGAGAATAAAACGAAACTTAAATTCGGAAAAGATATTTTTTTGGCATTTTGTCCAGAAAGAACAATAGAAGGTAAAGCTATAGAAGAATTAAAAAAATTGCCACAAATTGTTGGAAGTTTCTGTAAAAAAAGTTCAGAGCTAGCTAAAAGAATTTTCAGCGAGTATAACTACACAGTAGTAGAAGTAAGCAATTTAGAGTCAGCGGAATTATCAAAGTTAATTGATAATTCTTATAGAGACACTGTTTTTGCATACTCCAACCAATTGGCATTGTTAACAGAAAAACTTAAACTCAATTTAGTTGAGATTATAGATAAGGTAAATTTAGGCTATACTAGAAATACCATTCCCAAACCTTCACCTGGAGTAGGTGGCCCATGTTTAAGTAAAGATTCTTACATTTTATCTGATAGTTTTAAAAAAAATAATATTAAAAAGAACAATTTAATTCACGATGCGAGAGCATCTAATGAGAGAATGATTAAAGAGATTTATAATAGTTTAAAAAGATATCTTTTTAAATTGAAAAAAAATAAAAGCTCAAAAATATTTATTACTGGATTTGCATTTAAGGGTAATCCTGAAACATCTGATATTAGGCAATCTACAACTATATCATTATTGAATATGTTTAAAAAAGATAAATTTAAAAACATTTGGGGCCATGATTTTAAAGTTGAAAATAAAGAAATAAAAAAATTGGGAATAAATTCCTGTAACTTAAATAATGGTTTTAGTAATGCAGATGTGATTTTAATTATGAATAATAATAAAAAGTATGAAGATTTAAATATATTAAATTTATTAAAAAAAACTAAAAAACCTTTGTTATTTTACGATAGTTGGCAACTGTTTGATCCTTTAGAAATAAAAAACCATAAAGGTACAATATATGCCTCTGTAGGTTACAGATAATATTTTATGAGAAAAATTTTTATTCCTGTTGCAAACCCCACTGTAGATATTCAAGAGGCAAAAGCAGTATTTAATCAGGTAAAATCTGGATGGATAAGTATGGGGAAAAAAGTTGAAGAATTTGAGGGTAAAGTAGAAAAATTCATTGGTGTAAAGAATGCTATTGCAATAAATAATGGTACGTCAGCATTAGACGCTTTATTAACAGCACTTAATATAAAACAGAATGATGAAGTAATAATTCCAAGTTTAACCTACATATCGACAGCAAATGTAGTTGCTTATAAAAAAGCTAAATTGGTTTTATGTGACAGTAATCCAAGGACTTTTAATATTGATAAAAAAAGTTTGTTAAAAAAAATTTCTAAGAAAACAAAATTAATAATTGTTACAGATATGAAAGGGATGCCTGTAGATTATGACTTCTACAAAGCGCTATCAAAAAAAACAAAAATACCAATCATTGCTGACAGTGCAGAATCCTTTGGAGCAAAATACAAAAATAAAATAATTGGTACACAATTATTAGCTCATACATTTAGTTTTTTCGCAAATAAAAATCTTACGACTGGTGAGGGAGGAATGATTGTTACCGGAAATAATATTTTATCAGAAAAATTAAAAATTATAAGAAACCAAGGTCAAAATAAAAGATATAACCATGTAGTACTTGGAAATAACTATAGAATGACAGATATTTCAGCATCAATTGGAATAATTCAGTTAAGAAAGTTAAAATCGTGCTTATTAAAAAAACAAAAAATTGCAGAAAATTATAACAAGTTTTTTGAAAATATTTCAGAAATAAATATCCCTTTTATTCCAAAGTATGTTTCACAACACTCTTGGTATAATTATAGCATCAGAGTCTCATCAAATCATAGAAATAAATTAATGGAATATCTTCGAAAAAAAGGCATTGAAACAAGATTGTCATTTCCTCCAGTTCATATTCAGCCTTATTATAAAAAACGATTTAATAAAAATAGAAAAGATTTAAAAAAATCTCTTCAAACTTTTAAAGAATTTCTAGATATTCCAATATGGCCTAATATGAAAATAGAGAAGCAAAAAGTCGTTGCGAGTTCCATAATTAATTACTTTAAAAAAAATTAATCTATATGAATATTTTAGGAGTAATTTTAGCCAGGAAAGGCTCTAAAGGAATTAAAAACAAAAATCATTTAAAACTAAATGGAAGAAGTTTAATAAATATTGCAATAACCAATGCTAAAAAAAGTAAAAAAATTACTAAATTAATTTTTTCAACTGATGATAAGCTCTTAAGAAAGCAAGCAATTAAACTTGGGATAAGTGCACCTTTCTTGAGACCAAAAAAATTATCAAGTGATAAAGCATCAAGTTTTGCAGTATTAAAACATTCGATTGAATGGTTAAAAAAAAATGAAAACTGGAATACAGACATTGTAGTTCTTTTACAGCCCACCACTCCATTTAGAAGTGGCAATCTTATTGATAATGTAATCGAGCTTTTGCTAACTACTAAAGCCGACGCATCGATGACAATTACTGATGTTGATTACCCTCCACATTGGATGATGTATCAAAAAAGAAAACAGTTGAGTTCTTTAATTAAAAATGGGAATAAATTTACAAGAAGACAAGATACTCCTAGAGTATTTAAGCCTGCAGGGATGGTATATGTGCTTAAAAAAAACTTTTTGTATAAAGTAAATGGAATATTGCCCCAAGGTAAAACAGTTGGACTTTATGTAGATCCAGAAATATCGACAAATATAGACAACTTCGATCATTATTTGCTTGCAAAAATTAAATCAAAAAAATTTATCAAATGAAATTTAGAATAATACCCAGGTTAGAGATAAAAAATAATTATTTGATAAAAGGTATGCGGATGGAAGGTTTAAAAAAAATTGGTGATCCTGTAATATTTGCGAAACATTACTCTGACAAAAGCTTTCATGAGATTTTTTATGAGGACATAGTTGCTTCTCTATATAACAGAAAAATTGATATAGAACTAGTACGCCAAGTGTCTTCAAATATAAATATTCCCCTAACATTAGCTGGAGGTATCAAAAATATAAATGATATAGAGACCTCATTTAAAAATGGAGCAGATAAAGTCTGTATCAATTCATCAGCAGTCAGAAATCCTAGTCTTATAAATCAGGCTTCAAAAATATTTGGATCTCAAAGTATTTGCGTTTTAGTTCAGTTTAAAAAAATAGATGATAAGTATGAAATTTTTATTGAAGCAGGGAGAGAAAAAGTTTCAAAAAATATTTTTGACTGGCTTAAAGAAGTTGAGGACAAAGGTGCTGGAGAAATTTTTTTAATATCTATTGATAATGATGGAACCGAAAATAAATTAAATTTTCAACTTTTACAGAATTTAAGACAAGTCTCTAAATTACCTATGCTTTATGGAGGAGGCATATGCAATGAATTGCAAATAAATGAAATTAAAAAAATGAATTATGATGGAATTGTTATTAGTAATGCTCTGCATCAGAAAAAAGTAAACTTTATTAAAAAATATTTATAATGAGTAAACAGATTATTGGTGTTGTTGACTATAAAGTTGGAAATTTAAAAAGCATTTTTCGAACGTTAAATAATGCCAATGTAAACTACAAGATGATTACTAATTATAAGGACTTTAAAGGTTGTGATAAATTTATTTTACCGGGGGTAGGTAATTTTGGTTACTGCACAAATTATCTTAAAAAAACAAAACTAGATAAAGAACTTATCAATGCAGCTAGAGAGGGAAAGTTCATATATGGCATATGCATGGGGATGCAAATTATGTTTCAGAGTAGTGAGGAAGCAGTCAAATCAAAAGGTCTCAGTTTAATTAGAGGAAAAGTAAAAAATTTACAAAATTATTTTAAAGATCAAATAAAAATACCTCATATTGGTTGGAATAAAATTTTTTATAAAAAAAAAGATAATTTTAAAAAAATTCTTGATAATAAATATTTTTATTTTGCAAATAGTTTTATTTGTGAAACAAATGACATTTGTAATAAATCTTATTTTGTTTATGAAGATAAAAAATTTATTGCATCAATCATAAAAAAAAATATTTTTGGTACTCAATTTCATCCTGAAATAAGTGGGAAGAACGGACTAGCTGTTTATGAAAGGTTTTTAAAATTATGAAATCAAAAACAAAATACGGTTTACCTAATAAATTAATTACTTGTAAGGTTTGTGTAATGACAAATCAAAAACCCCATTCTATTAACGAAACTAAAAATAAAAAAAATTCTAAAAAAAAAGGTTTAGACTTTAATGATGATGGAATATGTGCTGCATGTCAGTATGCTATTACAAAAAAAAATAATATAGACTGGAGTTTTAGAGAACAAACTCTGGAAAACCTGTTAAAAAAATACAGAAAAAATGATGGATCATATGATTGCCTGGTCCCTGGTAGTGGTGGAAAAGACAGTATGTTTGCCGCTTATTTGTTAAAATACAAATATAATATGAATCCTTTGACAGTTACTTTTTCACCAATTCAATACACAGATGTAGGTTGGAAAAATTTAAGAGCATGGATAGACATTGGAGGGTTTGACAATATTCTCTTTAGCCCAAATGGAAAAATTGTAAAAATATTAGCTAGGGAGGCTTTTTTAAATCTTTTACACCCAATGCAGCCTTTTAAATTTGGCATAAAAACTTTTGCAGTCAAAGAAGCAATTAAAAATAATATAGATCTTATTTTTTATGGAGAACCCTATGCAGAATATGGAAGTGAGTCGATTAAAACAATTTCTACTCCAAATTATTCACAAGACTGGTATGAAGGCAAAAATAAAAGTGCATTTCTTGGAGGAAAAGATTTAAGCTATTATCAAAAAAAATATAATCTTAAAAAAAAGAACTTTCACCTTTTTTAAATATTGATCCAAAAGATTTAAAGAAAAAAAATATTAGAGTTGATTACCTTGGGTGGTATGTGAAGTGGGATCCACAAGAGATTTATTATTATGTTACAAAAAATTCTGGTTTTGAAATTGATACGCAAAGAGTTGATGGTACTTATGGTCGTTATGCTGGTCTGGATGATAAATTTGAATGGATACATTTTTATTCTCAGTATATAAAATTTGGCTTAGGAAGAGCTAGATTTGATGCTTCTCAGGAAATAAGAAATGGTCACATAACAAGAGATGAAGGTTTGAGATTATGTAAAAAGTTTGAAAGTGAATTCCCTTCTAGATATTTTAAAGATTGCATTGATTTCATGGGAATTTCAGAAACAAAAGCATTAAAGGTAATTGATAAATTTAGACCTAAGCATTTATGGAAAAAGGTTGGAAAAGAATGGCAAAGATTACAAGAGGACTATAATTAATGACTAATAAAAAAGATTACATTTTGGTTACGGGTTCTGCAGGATTTATTGGATTTCATTTGGTTTCAAAATTGGCCTCAAGAAATTGTAATGTTATAGGTATAGATAACCTCAATAATTATTATGATATAGGTCTCAAAAAAAAAAGGTTAAAAGAACTTGAAAAAATTTATAAAAAGAAGAAAAAAAAATTAATTTTTAAGAAAGTTAATATTTCAAAAAAAAATGAACTTTTCAGAATTTTTAAAAAGTACCATATAACTAAAATTATTCATCTAGCAGCACAAGCTGGTGTAAGATATTCATTTAAAAATCCAAGAGTTTATGCAGAGTCGAATTTGATTGGATTTTTTAACATATTGGAAGCTTGTAGAATAAATAATGTAAAAAATTTAATTTTTGCTAGTAGCAGTAGTGTCTATGGAAATAATAACAAATTTCCTTTTAATGAAAAAGATATTTACAACACACCATTACAATTTTACTCTTCAACAAAATTAAGTAATGAGATAATGGCATATAGTTACTCAAAACTTTATAATATTAATATTATTGGATTAAGATTTTTTACGGTTTATGGCCCATGGGGACGTCCTGATATGGCATATTTTTCTTTCTCAAAAAAAATATTAAAAAATCAAATTATCGATATATTCAATCACGGAAAACACTTCAGAGATTTTACATATATAGACGATATTATAAGAGGAATATTATTATCTATTTTCAAAAAACCAAAAAAAAATTATCAAATATTTAATTTAGCCTATGGAAAGCCTACAAAATTGATGGATTTAGTTAAGTATTTAGAAAAAAATTTAAATAAAAAAGCTAAATTAAATTTTTTAGGTAAGCAAAAAGGCGATATGTATAAAACTTACGCATCAATAAGTAGTTTCAAAAAAACTTACGGATATAATCCTAAAATCGAAATATCTGAGGGAATTAAAAAATTTTCAAATTGGTACTTAAACTTTATAAATGAAAAATCTCTCTAAATTAATCAAGGAAAAAAGAGCAAAAATATCAATAATTGGTTTAGGCTATGTAGGTTTACCACTAGCTATAAAATTTTCTAAATTAG
>MDTG01387941.1_pt1 | contig 11055 bp, 9 predicted proteins | sample 811421 | NCBI WGS metagenome assembly MDTG01 (sample SAMN05326645, study PRJNA326480) | marine metagenome | isolation source: seawater | place: Pacific Ocean: South East | collected 2011 | reverse complement strand
CTTAAAGAACATATTCGTTAATGTCGTGCCAACTTGACTTAAAACATGCTCGTGGAAATTTTTGGTTTTTTTATTTCTATTTATTTTTAAATTTTTTAACTCTTGGTAAATTTTATCTTTTTTACTTTTTTCAAAATTTTTAATTGACTCATATGATAGGGGATAGTCATATAAATTTTCAAAATTATCTCCATAAGTATTTTTTGCCCAAAACTCTCCTTTTATTAGAAGATGTCCAAAGTTTTTGTTCCAAAAATTCCACATATTTTTATCAGGTGTATGAAAAATATGTGGTCCAGTATCTAAAATATTATTTTTCCATTTCCAAGATCTACACATTCCACCAACAACTTTATTTTTTTCATAAATTTCAACCATCCACCCACTTTTTGATAAAAGCCAACCCGTTACTAATCCAGTTGGCCCTGCACCTAAAATTATCGCTTTTTTATTCATCCGTTTTTTATAATTTTATTTTTTATATTAATAAACGTCTTTAAATTTATTTTTTTAAAACTACCAGATCCATCTGACACCCCATATAATTTTTTTGGTTTTCTTAAGTTATCTACTATTAGTGTATTTTTTTCAGTTAAAATTCCTTTCTTTGCTACCATGAAACCTTTTATTTTAACTATTCTTGAATTATTTTCATAATTTAATTTTTTTGTAGATAAAATATTTTCTAAATAAGAATTATATGCAGGAGTAACATCTAATCTGTATACAACAAATTTTTTTGAAATAGCAAATTTTAACGCGTCATTAAAAAAAATTCCTTTCCCTATATCCAGAATAAGAAGATTCTTTTTAAATTTTAATACATCTTTTTTTGTGATAGCTGGCAAACCACTTGTTGCCCCTATTAAAATATCAACATCATTTAATATTTTCTTATAATTACCTATTTCTTCAGCAGTTGAAGAAGTGCCGATAGGTTTGATAATATTAATAGTTTTAACTATATTTTTTAATTTTTTTTTATTTTTTCTATTAAGATAAACTTTTGAACCATTTTCTGTTAATTTTAAACCAATCTTAAAACCAATATTTCCAGAGCCAATTATTAAAACCTTCTTTCCTCCTACACCTCTTACATCATTTAAATAAAAACTGTTTAAAAATGTTTCTGCGGCCTGAACGGTAAGATCATTTCCTTTATATGTAAAAACTTTAGTTTTTTTGATAGTTGTTTTTACACTTTTCTCTAAATTTACTAAATTTTTATAGTTTTTTGAAATAGTTTTTTTTTCTGAATCTACAAAAATATAATCAACTTTGCCATCTATATAATTACATATATTTTTTGCATAAGAATCGTTGTAAATTATTATTGATGAGTAAATAAATTTACTGCTCTCTCTTGTAAATGAAATATTGAAGTTTGAGTTTTCTTTTTTAACAGTATTGCCAATAAAAAAACATTTTATTTTTTTTGATTTTCTTAAATCTTTTAATACTAATTTTAATTTGTTAAACATAATTAGAAAACTAATAATGTTATACTAAATATTAAATTTGTTTAAATGAATAATATTAAATTATAAATATGAAATTTGATGTAGTTATACAAGCCAGAATGGGGTCTAGTAGAATGCATGGAAAAGTTTTAAAAATTTATAAAAAATTTAGCATACTAGATATCTTAATAAAAAGAGTTAAAAAATTAAATCTAATAGATAAAATTATTGTATCTACCACCACTAAAAAAAGTGATGATAAGATTGTTGCTTTTTGTAAAAAAAATAAAATTCTTTATTTTAGAGGCTCTGAAAAAGATGTTTTGTCAAGATATTTCAAAACTGCAATTAAATTTAAACTAAAAAACATTGTAAGACTTACTTCAGATTGTCCATTAATAGATATGTATACTTTAGAAAAAATGATTAAAAATTATAAAAAATTTAAAGTAGATTTTTACTCAAATACAGTTCCACACCCCTGTAAATTTCCAGATGGATCTGACATAGAAATTTTTAGTTTTAAAACATTAAAAAAGGCTTTTAAAAATTCTATTTTACCATCTGAGAGAGAGCATGTAACTTTTTATATGTGGAAGACAAAAAAGTTTAAAATTAAAAAGTATAATGAGAAAAGAAATCTTTCTAAATATAGATATACAGTAGACTACCCTGAAGATTTCAAATTGATTTGCTCAATGATTGATTATTTTGGTGACGAAATAATTAATATTAATATGAATCAGGTAATCCAGTATATTGACAAAAATCCTAAATTAATTTTATATCAAAAAAAAATTTTTAGAAGCATAGGTTGGCAAGAATCGTTATCCAAAGATAAAAAATTTTTAATATAAAATAAAACTAATTTTTTTTTTTAATTTCTTGAATTATTTTAATAAAATATGATGTATAGTTTTTAAGAGCTTTATTTCCTATTTCTGTCATCTCGTCTGAAAAATTTGATAAAATTTTATTTTTTATTGTTTTTCTGAGTTTTATATTTTTTCTTAATAATTCTATTTTATCTTTTATTTTATTTAAATTGTGGTACTCCAATAATTTAATATTATAATTATTATTGAGTTCTGTGATTTTTTTAGACCAAGCGGTGTTATCTTTATCAAAAATTAAAAGTGGTATTACTCCTAATTTTCCAGCTTCAAAAATAGAACTAGAACCACATGTAATCATTAAGTAAGATTCTGAAAGGCTCTCATTTATAGGGGTTTTACTAGCATCGTGAAAAGTAGAATTAGATATTTTTAGATCGTATTTTTCATGCTCTAATTCGTTTTTGTAAGGATGAGATCTAATAATACTTTCACCAGGATATTTTTTTGAAAACCAATTTGTTATATGATTAAAAGTTTCAATTTGTTTAATTGATGTTTCTGAGCAAATTTGTGGTAACAAAAAAAGGATTTTATTTTTATTTTTTGATTTGTGCTTAATAAAGCAATTACCGATAGAAACAATTTTTGGATATTTATTATATTTTAAAAATTCTTTTTCATATTTATCACCCCAGACTAAAAATTCTTCAAATCCACCATTTCTTAGGGAGTTTTTTGGAGCTTTAGTAATGAATGAACCCCATTGAATGCATATTGATTTTATATTTTTTTTTTTTGCTACTTCTGCCGCAATTTCATGATCAGACGCATCTCCCTCAAAAAACAAAACAAAATATGGATTTTTAATTGACAATATACATTCATAAATCATTAATGAAGTATAAATGTTGTGCATAAAAAAAAATTTTCTTTGATGAAAAATTTTTTTAAATTTAAAATTAAAATTAAGTTTTTTTTTTGATTTTATTAAATTTGTTATAATTTGATCAAAATGATACAAATTTTTTTTTTCGTTTATATTTTTTAATATTAATTTAAATTTATCTCTAAATTTATTATGATTAACCAAAGCATAGATACTCTTTTTTCTTTCTTTTTCAAATTTAAAGATAAATAGAAAACAAATTAATAAAAAATATTTTACTAAATAATTAAATTTATATAAGTAATTTTTTTTATAAGTTAATTTTACTTTTTTCTTATTGTAAAGTTTAAGAAGTTCATCTGAAAGAAGTTTTACTTCATAACACTCAAGTTTATATTTTTTTCCTAAGTTGTTATTTAAAATATCATCATATAATTGAAAAAAAACTTTTGATGAGTGAATTCGATAATAAAGATATTTTTCAACTACTTTTTGTAAAAAAAAATTATCTACATGTAATATTAAATATCTGTAGTTTTTACTTATAAAAATATTAATAATTTTTCCAATATTTTTCTCTAATTCATAAAATGTCTTTGTTGTTTTAAATGAACTCATAATTGAAAAATTTATATATAAATCTATATTAGATTAATTTTTATTTATTTCAAATTAATGTATTATACAAAACCTAATGATTGTAATTAAAAATTTAATAAATTTGATTTATACAAAAATAAGATTTTATTTTCTAATAGTAAATTTTAGACTGTTAAAAAAAACAAAAAAAAATCTTTCAAGTTTTGAGATCAAGATAATTAATGATTTGGAAAAAAAAGGTTTCAGTATTGTTGAAAATTATTTTTCAAAAGAACAATGCAAAGAATTATCTAATAAAATAAGATTATATATCGAAAACAATTCAACAAAAATTTATGAAGGAAAGTATTCATCAGATAAAAGAATTTTTGGAGCAGAGTATATTGATCACCAAATAAACAAATATTTTAACTCAAATGACTTAAAACAAATTGGAAATTTTTACATGAAGTGTGAATTAGAAAATTTAATGACTATGGCAAATGAAACAACTTATAAAGATAATAATTTAGGCTCAGGCGAGGGATGGCATAGAGATAGTGTAAATAAACAATTTAAATCTATTTTATATTTAGAGAATGTGAATACGAATAATGGTCCTTTTCAATTCTTAAAAAACTCGAACCAAATGTTAGATATTTTAAGAGATAACAGTATTTTAAATAAAGAAGTTAAAAATACTAGATACACTGATGATGAAGTTAAAAAGCTTTTAAAAAATGACTCAAATCGGCTTCAAACATTAAATTATAAAGCTGGAACTTTAATATTAATTGACACTTCTTCAATTCACAGAGGCGCTCCAATAAAATTTGGCACAAGATATGCCTTAACAAATTATTATTATCCAAAAAAAATAATTCTAGATTATAAAGATCACTTCAAACCAATGCTAAATAAATTCGAATATTAAGTTTTATTATCAATAAAAATAAAAAAATTTATATGGAATATTTTAATTTTAAAAACTATTATTTAGAACCTATTAAATGAAAAAAATAAAAATTTTAGTTACTGGAGCTGATGGTTTTATAGGTTCACATTTAGTGGAGAAACTTTTAAAAAAAGGTTATCACGTTAAAGCAACAAGTTATTATAATGCATTTAATTCATATGGTTGGATGAATACATTTAAAAATTATCCTTTATTAGAAAAGGTACAAATTGATTTAATAAATTCCGATTCTACTGATACACTAGTAAGAGGCTGTGATTATATTTTTAATTTAGCTGCATTAATCGGAATTCCTTACTCATATAAATCTCCCGAGGCCTATGTGAGAAATAATATTATTACAACACTAAATTTGCTAAATTCCTCGAAAAAATACAAAATAAAAAAATTTATTCATACTTCTACAAGTGAAGTATATGGAACAGCAAAGTATATTCCGATTGATGAAAATCATCCTCTTCAAGCACAATCACCATATTCTGCATCAAAGATGGCAGCGGATCATATGGTCATAGCTCATTATAATTCATTTAACTTACCAGCAACAATAATTAGACCTTTTAATACTTTTGGACCTCGTCAATCATTAAGGGCAGTAATACCTACAATAATTGCCCAAGCTGTTGATACTACAAGGAATAAAATATTATTAGGATCTTTAAAACCAAAAAGGGATCTTACCTTCGTAGATGATACTGTTGAAGGGTTTATTAAAACTTTAAATCTTAAAAAACACGGTAAAATTATTAATTTAGGTTCAGGATATAGTGTTTCTATTTTTGAATTAGCTAATTTGATATTAAAAATATTAAAAATTAAAAAAAAAATTGTTTTAGATAAAAATCGATTAAGACCAAAAAACAGTGAAGTTATGAACTTACAGTCAAATAATAGCTTAGCAAAAAAAATATTAAGATGGGAGCCAAGCTATAAAGGAAAAAAAGGATTAAAATTAGCTTTAGAGAAAACTGTTAGGTGGTATTGTTCAAGTAAAAATATAAAATTATTTAATTCAAAAGATTACATAATCTAATACGTACATAAAATGAAAATAAAACATGTAGTAATTTTAGCAGGTGGAAAAGGATCAAGATTGAGACCTTATACAGTTGTTTTACCAAAACCCCTTATGCCAATAGGTGATTATTCAATACTAGAGCTAATAATTAGACAGTTAAAAAAATATAAATTTGAAAGAGTGACGTTGGCAGTAGGTCATAAAGCAAATTTAATAAAAAGCTTTTTTGGAAATGGTGAAAACTTTGGAATTAATATTGATTATGTTCATGAAAAAAAAAATCTTGGAACCATGGGACCCTTACATCTTTTAACCAAGATACAGGATAATTTTTTAGTAATGAATGGTGATATACTCACAGACATGAATTTAAATAATTTTTTGAAATTTCATTTTAAAAACAAAAATATTTTTTCTGTAGCCACATATAAAAAAAATTACAAGATAGATTTTGGAGTATTAATGAGCGAAAAAAAAATTTTAAAAAATTTTTATGAAAAACCAAAAAAAAAATTTGAAGTTAGTATGGGTATATATGCTGTAAATAGATCAATAATAAATTTAATACCCAAAAACAAATATTACGGATTTGACCATTTAATGAAAAAAATGCTTAAGAAAAGAATAGAAGTTGCAACTTTTAATTATGATGGTCTATGGCTTGATATTGGAAGGCAAGATGATTATTTCAAAGCAATAGATATGTTCAAAGTAAATAAAAAAAATTTTATAAAGTGAAAATCCTAAATATTGCAGTTGTTGGATCAACATTAATTACGAAGAATGCAATAAATATAATGAGGAAAAACAATATCAATATTAAATTAATTATCACAAAAAAAAAAGATGAGGTAAATAGTGACTATGTGAATTTAAGAAAAGAATTTAGCAAGATTAAATTAGTTTACGATAAAGATTTAAAAAAAAAAACTACACATTTACTTTTAAAGAAACTTAACATTAATTTAATTTTTTGTATGGGATGGAGTCATATTATTCCATACAAAATTATAAATTTACCAAAACATGGTATCATTGGTCATCATCCAACATTCTTACCACAAAATAGAGGTAAGCATCCACTGATATGGTCAAAATTTCTTGGTCTAGAAAATTTCGGATCTACATTCTTTTTTTTGACCAATGTAATTGATTATGGAAAAATTATTCTAAGAAAGAAAATCAAAATTAAAAAGTCTGATGATAGCGCACAAATGTTTCAAAAACTTTTTAAATCACTAGAGTTTCAAATTCCTTATTTAATAGAAAATTTTGAATATTTATCAAAAAAAAAAATAAATATGAAAGGTGTAAAAAATTATTGGAGAAAAAGATATTATTTTGATGGAAAAATTGATTTTAGAATGAGTGCGCAAGCAGTAGATAGATTAGTAAAAGCTCTAGCTCCCCCATATGCATGTTCTCATGTTGAGAAAAATAACAAAATTTTTAAAATCATAAAATCAAAAATAATAAAGAATAAAACAACTAATTTAATTCCTGGTAAAATACTAAGAATTAAGAATGATTCACTTATAGTTAAATGTTATACAGACGCAATTGAGCTGTACAGCAAAAAATTATGTTCTTATAGTAGAAATTCGAAATATATTTTCTAATAAATGTTTTAATAGAAATATATTTTAAAAAATGTACATATAAAATATTTGAATACTTAATAATTGAATAAAAATATGAAAGTAAAAAAAGCCCTCGTAATAGCGACTCACTATGATGATGAAACTATTGGATGTGGTGGAACAATTCAAAAATTAATAAAAGAAAAAAAACAGGTATGTTTTTTAATTATATCTGATCCATCTGGATACGTAAAAAATAGAAAAGAATTAAAAAAAAGATATGATGAAATAAATAGAATAAAAAATTTTTACAAAAATGTTAAATTTTTTGAATTAAATTATCCAGCATCTAAAATCTATAAAATTGATAAATCAAAATTTATTGAAGATGTAAGCAATATTTTAAACAAAATAAAACCCGATACAATTTTTTTAAATCATTATAATGATAGTCATTCAGATCATAGAGTTACTTTTGAGAATTTAAGATTTTTTATGAAATCTTTTAGGTACAAATATATAAAAAATGTTCTAATGATGGAAATTATTTCTGAAACAGATCAAGGTTTAGGTATTTTATTTCATACTTTTAAGCCTAACATTTTTATCAATATTGAGAAATATTTTAACCTCAAATTAAAGGCCTCAAAAATTTATAAATCCCAAATTGGAAAAAAACCTTTTCCACGAAATTTAGAGAATATCAAAGCTTTAGCAATTCATAGAGGAGGGCAAAGCGGATATAAATATGCGGAAGCTTTTATGCTAATAAAGAGCAATATAGATTAATATTTATATTTTAGTTCAATTTTTTATAAATATATTTTTCATAATAAATAAAAACTGAAATGAAAATTAGTTGGTCAACTCCCCAGTAAGCAAAACTTCCTTCTAGAATTGATCTGAGAAGTAAAAAAAATAATATTACAATAAATATTTGTTTTATCACAGGTGTATGAAAAGAATTTTTGCTAAATCTAAGTTTAATAAATTCGTAAGCGAAAAATAAAAATTTTATCGACACATATATATAAAAAATTATTCCAAAAATTCCACTTGTTACGTAAGAATATACTGCAGCACTAGAGGCTCCCCACTTTACAACATTTCTATCAAATTTTGGACCATTTCCAAATATCTGAATTCCTGTTGTATCTAGTAATGTATACCAGTGGCATAATCTCCCTGTTAATAAATTGTTTAGTTTTGTTTCAAGATATGGACAATCAATAAGTGTATCAGTAAAACGAATTACTTCGTTCACTCTTTTAAGTTTTATAATAACGATTAATCTTTCTTTTTTAGTAAGGCTTTTATCAAGTAAAAGTCTGTCTAGTATTGATTTTTGTTGCTTTGCTAATGCAACTGGTTCAGAGGATAATTCTTCAGAAGATTGAGAAAATATATCCATGTATTCAAAAATTGAGCTATTTTCATCAATCGATTTTATTTCTTTGTCGTAATTAAATTTTTTTTCCAATTTTATTTTTCCATCAGAATTAACTTTTTCATTGTCATCTGGCAAAACAAAATTCAATTCACGATTTATTTTTTCTAAACTGTTTTTATTTTCAGCTATTATTTTTTGAAAATTTTCTTCATTTTTTTTTCTTTCTAAAAAAATGTTTTTTTTATCCGCTGAACTTATTCTAGTCTCAGTAAAACCTTCAATTGGAGTAAAAAAAAAATCAATTATATCAAAAAATTTAATTTTTTCTCTACTATTAGCAAACCTATTTGTAAGAGACATTTCTCTTTCACTTATAAATAGTTCTGGAAAATATTTTTTAATTTGTGATAAGGTAGTTTCACTACATTTTGTATCTTCCCTATATTGAACAAAGTGGTGATAAATATCTTGTTTCATAGGAGATAATAGATTTTCTCTTTTAAATTTAAAGTTACACTCTAATAAATATTTATCTATTTGACTTGAATAGAATATTTTATTTTTGCCTTTTGGTATTATTACTAATAATGAGTATGACATTATTGAAATTAATATGCATATTAAAATTTTATAAAAAAAACTTCTTTCTGCTATAAAAAAAATTAAAAAAGTCATCAAAAATAAAGACAAAATCGCAATTCTTGAGTTTAATAAAAAAATTAAACTTATGATTATGGGCAATATAATACAAAAAATTATATTGTAATTTTTTTTGTTTTCTTGATTTAATAAAAAAACGAAAATAAAAATTGTGCTAATGAGGTAAATTCTTGCAATACCCGACGACCTTGGAACTTCATAACCCATCAGTAGAGCATTAACATTATAATCTGTTGCATATAAATCATAGTTAGGAACATCAAAAATATAGTTGTTTAAATTTAAAAATGAAAAGTATGTATAAACAATAAATAAAACGAAAAAAATTAGCTTAAGATAATTGTCAAAGTTTTTTTTTGGTTGAATTAGTAATAACAATATTAAAAGAAAAAACGTGATACTCTGTAAGGAAAGGTAGGTATTTCTCCAAACGTTTTCATAATATCTTTCATAGTAGTATAAATCCATATTTATAAAAAATCCTACTATTCCAAATGCAGCATAGGCTAAAAAAATTATTATAGATAAGTTAATATGTATTTTAATTTCTTTAAAATTTTTTAAAAAATAAATTAATAAAAATATTAAACAAATTAAGGGAGAAAATATTCTTCCAAAATTAATAATTGTCTTTACAATAGCTAAAAGAAACCCACTCTCATCAGCGTTCAGAACAATATTAAAATAAATATAACTATTTATATCTCTGAACTGACCTGCTTCTATTCCTAACGAGCCAATCATAGAAAGTGTTATGAAAGCTATAATAAAATTATTTTTTTCTTTTTTGAGAAATTGAAACATAATAATCTTTTATATTTTAAACGTTATTCTATAGTTCACAGTATTTTATTATTAATTATACTAAAAAAATGAAATTTAAACTCTTAATAACTGGATCAAGAGGATTTATAGGCAAAAATATTATTAATGAAATTAAGAGAAAAAAAATATCATATTTAATATTAAAAACCTCAGAAATTAAAAAAAATAAACTTAAAAAATTTAAAGATATTACACATATATTACATATGGGTTTTAGATTAAGATCGTCTTATAAAGATATTGATCAAATAAAAATGAAAAGAAACCTTGAAGACATTAAAGTATTATCTTCTAAAACAAACGATAAAACAAAATTAATTTTTATTAGTACAATTGGTGTTTACTGCTTTGAAAATAATTATAAGATTTTTAAAAACAGGTATTTTCTATCTAAATTTAAATGTGAAAGATATTTAAAGAGATATTGTAACAACTTTTTGATTCTAAGGTTACCAAATATTTATGGACCAAACAATAAAAGTAGTTTTTTGATACCTTCTATTCTAAACAAACTGAAAAAAAACAATAAAAATATCAAAATTAATTATGCTGAAGATAAAAGAGATTATATACATATCAACGACACCGTAAAAGTAATATTGAATTCTTTAAAAATTAAACAAAATTTAATTTTGAATATTTTTTCCAATAATGTTCATTCTGTCCTCCAAGTAGTGAAAATTATTTTAAAAAAATTAAAAATTAAAAACTGTCAAATTATTAAAATAAATCAAAATTCTTATTTTAAAAATAGTTTTTATTTAAAAAAAGTAATTAACAAAAAGATAAAAATAAAAAAATTTATAAAATTTAACAATGGTATTAATTTTTTAAAAAAAGAAATT
>MDTG01346440.1_pt1 | contig 11055 bp, 12 predicted proteins | sample 811421 | NCBI WGS metagenome assembly MDTG01 (sample SAMN05326645, study PRJNA326480) | marine metagenome | isolation source: seawater | place: Pacific Ocean: South East | collected 2011 | reverse complement strand
CTGGCGCCAGGGCAAAAAAGTAGCCTCGCCAGGAATCGAACCTGGATCTAAAGTTTAGGAAACTTCTATTCTATCCGTTGAACTACGAGGCTAATTGAATAAGGCTAAATACGCCAAAAAAGAAAAACTGTACTAAGACCAAGTGAAATGAAAAAACACAATCCTTAAGTCTTACTTTTTTTTGATAAATCCATTGTATGGGAAAGGCAACCAAAAACCATCCAATGTAGTTAGACAAAGGAGCCGTAACACCCGCAAACTCCCAAAAATCAAACTTTGGGGCTACAGGCTCTATCACCAAATCGATAAGTACCATAAGAAATGCGCCGAATGCAGCCGCTTTAATAGCAGATGTGTTAAAAAATATTGTAGCCACAGCGCCTGTTATAAAGGTTAGCATAACCCAGTTGGCTCCTATCAGTAATGGCACGCCGCCTACTTTTAAACCCAAATTGTTGCCATAGGCATACTCCCCAAAAATAAGTCCGTAATTGACCCCTAAAAACTCCACAGCAAAACCCACAATAAAAGCAAACCCCGCAGCCAAAGCCACGCCTTTGTCCATTTGTGGTTGGTTGACAAATAGCATGATAAAGGTTACAAATAAGTTTATCGGCGTCGTCTCTAAAAACAACTCCTGATCAATAAAAAGAATTCCTAAAAGGCCTGAAATATGGAACAGCCAGATAAGACCAACCGATATTTTGGTAGTGTTTGTGACTGGAATTAGGTAATCTTTCATGGCGTTGGAATTAAATCGCTTACAATCTTTGCCGACAACAAACATAAGGGAATCCCTCCTCCTGGATGTACACTTCCTCCACAAAAATACATGTTTGATATTTCACGAGAAAAATTGGGGTGCCGCAAAAAAGCAGCCATTTTATCATTGGACGAGGCACCATAGAGGGCACCTAAATAAGATTGCGTACGCTGCGCTATTATTTCTGGTGTCATCACCCACTCCTCTTCAATTAGCGAGGCAATGTCGGAATCGAGATTACGGTTTAGTTTGGCAATTACCCATGCGCGTAACTGTTGCGTCATAGCAGTCCAGTCTTGCCCTGTGTTGTGGGGCGCATTGATCATCACAAACCAGTTTTCTTTGCCTACTGGAGCATCGGCAGGAACGTCTTTTGATGTAATGTTTACGTAAACAGTCGGGTCATGATAAAGCGTTTTGGTTTTGAATATGGCATCAAACTCTTGCTTATAATCATCAGAAAAAAAGATGTTGTGTAAGTCGAGTTGTGGAAAGGATTTCGAGATACCCCAATAAAAAATAACCGCAGAACTTGAGCGCTCTTGTGAGAGGATTTTTTCGGGTTGTTTTTGGTTTGGAAGTAGCTTCCTGTACGTAGGTACGATGTCCATGTTAGATACCACCAAATCAGCAGCGTGGGTTTCCTCTTTTATACGAACTCCAACTGCCTTTTTGTTTTCAATCAGGATTTCAGTCACAGGACTACTTAAATAAAAGCTAACACCCATGCGTTTGGCAAGTGCATATAGCGAAGCACTAATATCGCCCATTCCCTTTTTGGGAATATAGGTGCCATAGTGCTGTTCAAGATGCTGCACCAAGGTCATCATACCGGGTGTTTTGTGCGGATTTGAACCGTTATAGGTAGCAAAGCGGTTGTAGAATTGCACCAAATGGGATTCTTTGAGCTGAGCCGTATTCACACGGTTTAAGGAAGTGTCTATTTCAAATGAGAAATAATTGGCAATACCTATCAGCGTTTCCTTGCGCAAATAGGTTTGCCACTTGTGTAAGGAGTGCTCCAAAAACAGACTGCGGGTACGGTCAAATTTCTTTTTTGCTTTTGACAAATAACGCTTAAGTGTAGCGGCAGGAACAGCTAGTTTATCTTCCACTTCCTTCACAAAACGATTTGTATCGCCATAGGCGGTGAGACGTTTACCGTCTTCCCAAAAATAACGGCATGCCACTTCTTTTCGCGAATACTGAAAAACATCAGCTGGCTTTTCATCACATAGTTCAAAAAGGGCATCTACAAACTGGGGCATGGTAAATAATGATGGGCCTGCATCAAAGCGGTAATCCCCAAGATTAAAGGTGGATAGCTTTCCGCCCACATAGTCATTGGCTTCAAAAACCTCAACGGCATAGCCTTTTTTGGCCAAACGGATGGCTGTTGCCAATCCGCCAACGCCAGCACCTATTACAATTGCTTTAGTCATCTTTTAAATGCAATGAACGCACGGCAAAGCGTGCAAATAAATCTTCTTTATACCAATTTCGTTTACGTGTTTTTTTGACAATCGCAGCATGGTGGGTACTTTTGTAGGCAAAGTCTTTTACTTCTTCTAAACTATTCCACAAACTAAAGGTAGCCTGTTGTATTAGGGGCCACTCGCCAACCCCTTTGTACCACAACACACCTTTGGCGTTTTGTATTGCTTTCGAAGCCGCAGGTACTTCCCGCCAAAATTCCAGCAAGCGGCTAGGCCTAAGCGTAGCTCTGGTAATTATGCCTATTTTTTCGTCATCATGCAAATCCCTTTTTTCAGCTGTAAATGGGTTTGATTTTCCCCAAAGACCGTGACTTTGTAGGGTGTGTAGTGAAAAATGTTTTTGGGATGCTGATTTGGACACATGGGTTTCCATTAGCGCGCTTGTGTTCAAAAAAGTTGTGGCCGCGGCTTCAGACTCCCAAATGGTAAGCAGTGCATAGGTTGAAAAGTCGGGCCATAGGCTAAAGCCCAAACCAGCACCTGTACCAAGGGTTCTGAAAAACTGTATGCCCGGCTGCTGTTGTAATTGTGGGATGGCACGTTGCATTTGGGCGAATGCCCAAAACTTGTTTTTATCGAAAGAAAAAAAACTTAAAACCACATGTTGCCTCATGTGTTAAAGATAGTGGTTATTGTGAAATGTCAATTATTAATGCCTTAAAGTTTCCGTGCGGTTGAAATAACGAATTGCAAAATTTTAAATACGTAAATTGGACGGATATTCAACCGCACTTAATTCTATGAGAATACTTTTTGTTTTTTTATTCTTAAGCACACTCATTGGCTGCCAATCACCAAACAATTCTAATAATGAAGAGAGTATCGTTAAGACCGTAGAAAAATACACCCTCCCTGATATCCTCGAAGAAACCTCAGGACTTGCTTTAATCAATGATACGCTATGGACCCTAAACGATTCTGGGAACGAGGCTGCGCTATACGCCATAAGCAACAAAGGGGCACTCCTAGACAAAAAAGACACCACCAAAACCAACATTGACTGGGAAGACATGACAGTTGTCAACGGCAATATGCTTGTTGCTGATATGGGAAATAATTTCGGAACCCGAAAAAACCTATACCTTCTGGAAATAGACTTAAGCAATGGAGGTGCTACCACTTTAGATTCCATTCCCTTTCATTACCCAGAACAAGATAATTTTGACTTTCAACAGGACACTCACTTTGATGCGGAAGGCATTGTCATTGCCGAAAATAAAATAGTAGTTTTTACCAAAAATCGGAGTACGCTTACTTCAGAGGTTTATGTGATCTCGCCCTCAGGAGGGCCTGCAACAAAAATGGGATCTTTAGCTGTTGGATCGCTGATAACAGGAGCTGATTACCAACAAGAGAATAAAACCTTGGTGCTGACAGGGTATAGAAGAGACGATAACCAGTATTTATATGTGATCGACAACTTCTCGCTGTCTGCTATAGCGGATGCAAATATCTCTCAATATGAGCTTAATTTTAATGGGGCACAAATTGAAGCAATAAGCATTATAGATGCCAAAACCTTTTGGATTACGTCCGAAAAAACAACAACTTTCAATGCTTTCTTGGCTAAAATTAGAGTTCAATAAAGTAAACTATTTCGGCACCTTTTTATAGTTGCCTATCTTAGCCAAAAATAAGCTATGCCTAATATAGTTGCCTTTGGCGCCAGTTCGAGCAAAAACTCCATCAATCGAAAACTTGCACACTTTGCTGCCCAGCAAGTGCCCAATGCTCACATTAATTTGTTGGATTTAAACGATTATGAAATGCCACTCTACAGCACCGATCGTGAAAAAGAAGGCATTCCAGAAAAGGCACATGCCTTTAAGGCTGCATTGCAAGATAGTGATGGCATTATCATATCATTTGCCGAACATAACGGTGCCTACACCACTGCTTTTAAAAATATTTTTGACTGGATTTCAATACTCGAGAAACCCATTTGGTGTGGCAAACCCATGTTTCTATTGTCCACCTCAACAGGCGCGCGTGGCGGAAAGACCGTGCTAGAGCTTGCCCATTTACGGCTATCAAGAGACATGCCTAATATTCCATGTTTTGCACTGCCTTCATACAAGGAAACCTTTGATGAAGAAAAAGGAATTGTCGAAGCAACGCATCTTGCTGCTTTTAATGAAACCTTGGAGGTGTTCGTTGGACAATTATAGCAACAAACTCCCAGTCATCACAATCATAACGGCATTTTCAATTAAGGTGGCTTCGGTCATGGGAAGCTTAAGCACGCTCCCCAAGCAGGCACATTGCATTTGCCTTTTTTGAATCAATACACGAACCACTCCTGTGGTGGTTAGCCCCAGTATAAAAATGGTAATCCATAAAATCCATTGAGGAACAAAGTCTCGGATATAGCACACACCCAAGGCAAATTCTATAAAAGGATAAATAAATCCATAAACTGGCCATCCAGCGGCCAGTGGGTCATACATCCTAAAACTGGCTTGGAATCCCTTTATATCCAATAACTTAAAAAATGAAAATACCATAAAGAAAATGCCCATAAAATCATGCATCATGGCTGTCATGTTCCACTTAGGCCAATGAATCAAAACAGTTGTATCAATGATAAATCCAAAAATCAGAAAAAGGGGAAAGAGTTGCTTTAGCTTGGATGGTACTTGCGCTAATACATCATCCATAAGCACATATTTTTTAGGGAATGCAGCTTTAAGAGCTACAGTTGAAACAGGTGTTTGGGTCCATATTGTTAATCTGTCTTTTTTATGATCGGCTATTGCCTTGGATACGCCTTCTATTTCAAGCGCAGCAGTAACAACAGCTGCTTCACAGCCTGTGCAGGTCATACCAAAAAGCGTAAGGTTTTGTTTTTTCATTTGTAGCGTTTTAATCCACCACCATGGGCACTTCGATCAATAAGACTTGGGTGTCTTGATGTGCGTTAATCTCAAATGTAGCGATTTCCGAAATAGCCAAAGCATCGCCTTTTCCAAGTACGTGCTCTCCTATTTCTACTTCACCTGCTATGACAAACGCATAAACGCCGTTACCTTCCGATTTTAGGTCGTAGTAAGTCGCATTCTCTGCTTCCAAATCAAGCATGTGAAACCAAGCATTTTGATGAATCCAAACGCCCTGGTCTTGGGGATTTGGGGATAGAATTTGAAATGGCTCGTTTTTTATGTGAAGGCTATCAATGGGGATTTGATCGTAGCGCGGGGTCACATTTCGCTTGTTGGGATAAATCCACAATTGTAACAAATTGATTTCTCTATCAGCGTTTTTGTTGTACTCGGAATGATACACGCCACTACCTGCACTCATTACTTGTATCTCCCCTTCTCGAATCACCTCGACATTGCCCATGCTGTCTTTGTGTTCCAAATCGCCTTTTAGGGGAATGGTGATGATTTCCATATTATCGTGCGGATGGGTGCCAAAGCCCATACCGCCTTTAACGGTATCATCGTTGAGCACACGAAGCGCACCAAACTGCATGCGTTCGGGATTAAACCAGCCGGCAAAGCTAAAGCTATGTTTGGCTTGAAGCCAACCGTGATCGGCGCTTCCTCTAGAATCGGCTGAGTGAAAGATTGTTTTCATTTCTTTTTTTTCAAAATTAGGGTTATATTATTTTGCTGCTGCGAGACTCAAAAGATAATCAATGGCTGCATTGGTGTCATCTGGAAAATCAATGTTTGGTACAGCAGTATCGTTTACCCAAGCAGCTAGTTTTGGAACGGAGTGCTTGGAAAGTTTGGACAATACAGGAATGTCGAGGTCTGCCAAGGCAGCTGCGTTATAGTGCTGCTCGTGCTGATCGCGCATTGGAATAATCAAGAGTTTTTTCTTTAAAAACAAGGCCTCGGCAGGTGTTTCAAAACCTGCGCCACACAATACGCCAGTTGCCCTTGCCATACTTTCTTGGAAGGCTGTTCCGCTGGGCGGTTGTACGTTTACATTTTCCAACGAATAGGCTTTGGTACAATGCTTTGAAAATACCTCCCATTGGGTTTGAGGAATTTGGGTGAGGATTGAACAGATATAGCTGTCCGCATAAGCGGGCAAGTAAACGGTGTAGCTATTTTCCTTGCTCGTTTTTTGATTTCTTACTGCATCGCGTATGATTGGGGAAAAAATATGTGGGGCATATCGCTTGAAGTGAAACCCCACACCCATTTGGACAGGTGCGTAATGGTTTAGAACCCAACGAATGATGGCAGGAACTCGTGGCGGCTTTGGCACCTCAGCAAGCAATGCATAATGATGGCTCATAGCAATGCAAGGCACCTTTTTTCGCTTGCAGGCCCAAGCGGTTACCGGTTCAAAGTCGTTTATAACAAGATCGTATTGGGTCACTGGAACTGTCACTATGTCGAGACATAAGCGAATGGGCTTGTTTCTAAAAATAGTTTGCGACCATTGGATACCGCCTTGCGTACCAAAAACAAAACCAAAGCCTCTATAATGGTATTTGACTGGAAAACCAAGGCTAATTTCAGCTGCTGTGCCGCTGGTAAGTACATCCACATCGGCAAATTGCCTTACAGCAGGAACTAATTTTTGTGCGCGACAAATATGTCCGTTTCCCGTAGCCTGAACTGCATATAGAATTTTCATTCAATAAAATCAGCTACTATTTTACCCGAGATTAGTGCGGGCGGAACTCCTGGGCCAGGAACGGTAAGTTGGCCCGTAAAATACAGTCCATCAATGGTTTTACTCTTCATTTTGGGTCTTAAGAATGCGGTCTGCAACAAGGTATTGGCCAACCCATAGGCATTGCCTTTGTAAGAATTATATACCTCTTTGAAATCTTTGACACAAAACGATTCGTTGAATAGAATATGTGATTTTATTTCGGTATCGGTCAACGCTTCCATTCGGTTAAGTACCGCGTCACAATACTTTTCACGCAGCTCAGGCGTGTCCTTTAGATTGGGTGCTATGGGAATTAAAATAAAGCAAGCTTCTTTTCCTTTGGGCGCCATTAGTGGGTCGCTTTGCGAAGGCAGGTTGACATAAAACAGAGGCTCGTCTGGCCATTCGGGGGTGTCGTAAATACTCCCGGCATGGGCGTCAAAATCAACATCGAAAAAGAGGTTGTGATGCGCCAGCGTATCGAGTTTTTTATCCAAGCCTATATAGAACAACAAAGAAGAAGGCGCGAATGTTTTTTTATCCCAATATGCCTCGCTATAGGCGCGCTTTTCTTTGGGCAATAAGGTTTCGGTGTGGTGGTAGTCCGCTCCTGAAATGACAACATCGGCTTCAATTATTCCTTTCCCAGTACGAACGCCACTGGCTTTGCCATTCTGAAGTAAAATTTTATCTACGCCATGGTCGGTGTGATAGCTTACGCCTAGCGATTTCCCCAAGGTTACCATGCCATCCACAATTTGGTACATACCGCCCTTGGGGTGCCAAGTGCCCAAGCCAAAATCGGCATAATTCATAAAGTTGTAGAAGGCAGGAGTGCTTTCGGGTTTGGCCCCCAAAAACAATACGGGAAACTGCAACAAGGAACGTAGTTTTTGATTTTTAAATTGCTTTTCCACTTGACCTCTAATATTGGTAAAAAACAAGACCACTTTTTTGACGGTTTGTGGTGTTACCAATTCTAGTGGCGATACGCCTGGGCGATACACCAAATCCTTGACGGCTGTGTCGTAATTGATTCGTGCCTTTTCTAAAAATCGTGTAAGCTTCGCCCCGCTTCCGGCTTCGATTTCCTCAAAGCGAGCGGCAATTTTAGCAATGCTATCCTCTACAGGAAACAGATCATCTTTGCCAAAAACTACTTGGTAGCCAGGCGACAAACGATCGAGTGTGTAATAGTCGGATACTTGTTTGCCGAAGTCACCAAAAAAAGATTCAAATACATCGGGCATCCAATACCACGATGGCCCCATGTCAAAAGTAAAACCGTCTTTTTTAAACTGTCGGGCGCGGCCGCCTAGGGAGTCGTTTTTTTCAAGGACTTGTACTTGGTGTCCCTTTTTCGCCAAATAGCAGGCAGCGGATAAAGAAGAAAATCCAGAACCAATAATAACAATCTTTTTCATAGGTCTACAAATTTACCATATATTTTGCTTAGATGGTGTTTCTTGAAATTGTATATTTATATAAACAATAATCATGGCAACATACGCACTCAATCAACATGGTATGTCGGTTGACGCATCTTGTGCGAAATACGACATGCCATTTGTGAACGGTCATCTGTCGCTATACGATGACAGTGATGTACAAATTTCGCAATGCCCTTCGTGTGAGGGTAAAATTAAGTCGCCACAATGCTGTGGCGCATACATAAGCTGCAAAATCTAATGAAACACTACACCGCGGCAAATATTGCTGAAGCTCTTGGCACACATGCTGTTGATTGGCAGTGGGATGCAGGATGCATCAAAACCGAGTTGGAATTTAAAGACTTTAAAACGGCCTTTGCTTTTATGTCAAAGGTTGCGGACATGGCCGAAAAGTTAGGCCACCATCCCGACTGGGAAAACAGTTACAACCGCATCGGGATTTCATTACGTACCCATGACCAAAATGCCGTTACTACGCTTGATGTAGCGTTGGCGAAACACATAAGTATGTTATATAGCAGTCATCCCTAGCCCAAAAAAGCAGGTCTAAAAGATTGACTCTTCTCATACAAATACCCCATTTTAGCATATTCACACATACGGCTTATGTGTTTGGTGATGTATACATTACAAAAGCCTGCTTAGATCAAGCGGAAGCCTCAACCGCAAGATAGTGGGTAATTTTTGTAAAAAAAAGCATGCAAAAGTTGTATTTTTGTGAGCATAACATAAATCGCATGAAAGTTGAGCAGTTATACACGGGTTGTTTGGCGCAAGGTGCTTACTATATTGAAAGCAATGGTGAAGCAGCCGTTATTGATCCGCTGCGCGAAACCAGCCCATACTTGGAGCGCGCCGAACGAGACGGAGCGACTATTAAATATGTGTTTGAAACGCATTTTCATGCCGACTTTGTAAGTGGGCATTTAACCCTTGCTAAAAAAACGAATGCTCCCATTATTTTTGGCCCAAATGCCAACCCTAATTTTGAAGCCCTTATTGCCACCGATGGGCAGGAATTTAAAATAGGTGAAGCCACAATTGTAGCCTTACATACACCTGGTCACACCATGGAAAGCACCACCTATTTGTTGCGCGATGCCAACGGAAAAGACCACGCTGTTTTTACTGGGGACACCCTCTTTTTGGGGGATGTGGGCCGTCCGGACCTGGCTCAAAAAGGAAAGGAGCTAACGCAAGAGCAATTGGCAGGAACACTTTTTGATAGCTTACGCAATAAAATCATGCCGCTCGCTGACGATGTCATTGTCTATCCAGCACACGGCGCAGGATCGGCCTGTGGAAAAAACATGATGAAAGAAACGGTTGACACGCTCGGCAATCAAAAAAAAATGAATTACGCCCTTCGGGCCGATATGGATAAGGAGACTTTTGTCAAAGAAGTCACGGATGGTTTACTTCCACCCCCAAACTATTTCCAGCTCAATGTCAAAATGAACAAGGAGGGATATGCTGATTTGGATGCGGTGATTGAAATGGGAAAACGTGCCCTATCACCAGATGCATTTGAAATTGCAGCCAATGCAACTGGTGCTGTTGTTTTGGACGTAAGACACCACAACGATTTTATAGTAGGACATATTCCACGGTCTATTTTTATCGGTCTTGATGGTGGGTTTGCCCCTTGGGCAGGTACGCTTATAGCTGATGCAAAACAACCCATTTTGTTGGTTGCTGACGAAAATCGCGTTGAAGAGGCCGTTACCAGACTATCACGTGTAGGCTTTGACAATACAATTGGCTATTTGGCGGGTGGTTTTGACCGTTGGCAAAAGGCCTCTAAAGAAGTAGATACCCTTGCCTCTGTGTCGGCGACAACACTTAAAGCGGATCTTGAAAAAGGCGACATCCATGTTTTTGATGTACGCAAGCCATCTGAATTCGGTTCAGAACATATACCAGTTGCAGAAAATACGCCTCTTGATTTTATCAATCGTCATTTGGCCGAATTTCCTGTAAACAAATCCTTTTATGTGCATTGTGCCGGAGGATATCGTTCTGTGATTGCGGGTTCCATTCTTAAAAGCCGAGGCATCCATAATGTAATTGACGTTGCAGGAGGTTTTAAGGCAATCAAGGAAGCTGAAATCGCTGTATCAGACTATGTTTGCCCTTCTACTTTATAACTGTTTTGGAATACAGTTGAATTATAATGCCCTTTTTTATTTGCTTCAACCTAAATATAAAAAAAATACTTCAAGCAGCCGAAATTAAAGAACAGGGTATGACTATGGTTTAATTTTTTAACACCATATAAGTTAGTTCTTCATTATTTAATTTGTTTATTGCTTTTACAATGTAGCTAGCAGTAGACAGGTGTTCTATATTGATAGAATTACCTGTTAGTACCATTAGCTTGTTGCCTAACATATCGTATACTTCTATATCGTGGTCTTTATCGCTGTTTAAGGACAATAGAGATGAAGTTGGATTCGGAAAAAAAACTGGTGAGTTTAAAACATTATGACTACTATTTATTAAACTTGGATTAATTATCTTCATTATGCCAACTTCAGTATCTCCAAAAGCATCGGTGTCATTAAATATTACATATCCGTTTTCAGTTAAATCTCCATATTCAGTCGCAGTATTTGCCTCCTCGTGGCAAAAAACATCACTTCTAATTATATTGCCGTTAAAATCAGTAAATAAAACCCATCCGTTCCAAATATCTGAAGATTCAAAAGGGGGATTAACAGCAGAATAT
>MDTG01200121.1_pt1 | contig 11055 bp, 11 predicted proteins | sample 811421 | NCBI WGS metagenome assembly MDTG01 (sample SAMN05326645, study PRJNA326480) | marine metagenome | isolation source: seawater | place: Pacific Ocean: South East | collected 2011 | reverse complement strand
TTTGCTAAAGAGCCTTTACTTCAAATTAAAAACCTTAAAACCTATTTCCCAATAAGAAATGGCTTTTTTGGAGGAATCACTGATTATGTGAAAGCTGTAGATGATATTAGCTTTGATGTTTATCCTGGAGAAACCCTAGGTTTAGTAGGAGAGTCTGGCTGTGGTAAAACAACTACAGGAAGAACGATTTTAAGACTTAATGAGCCGACATCGGGTCAAATGATTTATAAGGCTAAAGACATTGCTGCATTCAATGAACAAGAACTCAGAGAGTTTAGAAAGGAAGTTCAGATTATTTTTCAAGACCCTTATTCTTCATTGAACCCTCGTATGACAATAGGTAACGCTATAATGGAACCTATGCAAGTGCATGGTATTTTAGATAATTATGAAGAACGTAAAAGGAGAGTTGAAGAGCTATTAGAAAAAGTAAGTTTGGGGGCAGAATATTTCAATCGTTATCCTCATGAATTTTCTGGCGGTCAACGTCAGCGTATTGGTATAGCAAGAGCATTGGCAGTAAACCCTAAATTCATTATTTGTGACGAGTCAGTATCAGCCTTAGATGTATCTGTTCAGGCTCAAGTATTAAATTTACTAAATGATTTAAAGCAAGAATTTGGTTTAACTTACATATTTATTTCTCACGACCTTTCTGTTGTAAAATACATGAGTGATAGAATGGTAGTTATGCAAAATGGCAAAATTGAGGAAATGGGTGATGCAGACCAAATTTACTTGGAAGCTAAAACACTTTATACAAAGCGATTAATTTCTGCTATTCCTGAGGGAAGAAAAGAAAACATAAAAAAGACTAGCAAGACATAAGCATTCTTGTATTCCGCTTGAATTTTTTCTTTTAATCAATTTAAATCAATTATAGTTTTTTTATCAGTAAAAACACCTTTCCTAGAGTATTTTTCGCCCCATATTTATTGTAATCAAGTATTAAAGCTTATGCATTATAAATAAACTTATAAATACTAATAGTGGCACCAAGCCGAAACCACCAGTTTATTTTTATTAAATTCTGCACAACAGAATTCAGTTTATGACGTTATTAAATAGTAAGAAAGTAAGTTTATCAGCACACATAAAATTTTAAGAAGTTTAATGACTTGTTGAAAAAACACTCTTTAAATAAATGATTAATCATTTATTTTATCTTGTACATGAATAACTTACGCTTCATAAATGAACTTGTTAAGGTTAAGCAGGATACCGAGGTGTTAGCCTCGGTATCTTTTTTACAGTATCATCTCTGGAATATCTCCTGTAACAATTAATTTTCCCTCAGTAGCATTTTGGATATCTTTTACGGTTACACCCGGAGCCCTTTCTATTAATTTAAATCCGTTAGCTGTCACTTCAATTACAGCCAAGTTTGTTACTATTTTTTTTACACAACCCACACCTGTTAAAGGAAGGCTACATCTTTTTAGAAGCTTGCTTTCATTTTTTTTATTAGTGTGCATCATAGCAACAATAATATTATCAGCAGAAGCAACTAAATCCATTGCCCCCCCCATACCTTTTACCATTTTTCCTGGGATTTTCCAATTTGCAATATCACCCTTTTCAGATACTTCCATGGCCCCTAAAACAGTAAGTTGTACGTGTTTACCCCTAATCATTGCAAAACTTGTAGCAGAATCGAAAAATACAGCGCCATCTAATGTTGTAATAGTCTGCTTTCCAGCGTTTATAAGGTCAGCATCCTCTTCACCTTCAAAAGGGAAAGGACCCATACCCAAGACACCGTTTTCAGATTGAAACTCTACATTTATTTCTTCAGGGACATAATTTGCTACAAGTGTTGGAATACCTATTCCTAAGTTTACATAATAACCATCTCTTAATTCTTGTGCAATGCGTTTAGCAATACCAATTTTGTCTAGCGCCATTATTCTTTAGTTCTTACAGTTCGTTGTTCAATTCTTTTCTCGTAATTTTTTCCTTGAAAGATACGTTGTATAAATATTCCAGGAGTATGAATACTAGCTGGGTCAAGTTCACCTGCTGGAACTAAATTTTCTACTTCTGCTACAGTTATTTTACCTGCCATAGCCATCATTGGGTTAAAATTTCTAGCTGTGCTTTTATAGATTAGATTGCCTGCTGTATCTCCTTTCCAAGCTTTAACAAATGCAAAATCAGCTTCAAGTGCTGACTCTAAAATATGAGGCTGGCCATTAAATATCCGAACTTCTTTGCCCTTAGCAACTTCCGTACCATATCCAGCTGGAGTGAAAAAGGCGGGTATGCCTGCCCCACCAGCTCTACACCGTTCTGCTAGCGTTCCTTGAGGAATCAAATCCACTTTTAACTCTCCACTAAGCATTTGTCTTTCAAATTCAGAATTTTCACCTACATATGATGAAACCATTTTTTTGATTTGTTTTTTTTGGAGAAGTAGTCCTAACCCAAAATCATCGACTCCAGCATTATTTGAAATACATGTTAAAGCATCAACACCAGACTCTGATAAGGCTTTAATTGTATTTTCTGGAATACCGCATAAGCCAAAACCACCAACCATAAAGGTCATATTGCTTTTTACACCTTCAATTGCATCTAGAACGCATTTCACTTCTTTGTTAATCATACCTTTTTTCGTTAAAATTCTTCGTGTTCTTCAATATTTTCATTCTTAGAACCACAATCCAATAATACATCTGTAGATTGAGGAATTTCGAAAGACTCTGGATAAATACCCAAGCTTAAACTGTCAGCATAAACTCTTTGCATAAATTCTGCCCAAACAGGTAAAGCCATATTAGCCCCTTGACCGTATGATGTATTTCTAAAACGTACACTTCTATCTTCATTACCAGACCAAACACCAGTTACTAAATTCGGAGTAATTCCCAAAAACCAACCGTCAGAATTATTTTGGGTTGTTCCTGTTTTGCCACCAATTTCATTCTTAAATTTATATTTAGTCCTTAGCCTAACACCCGTACCTCTAGTTACATTAGCATGAGGGTTATAAACTCCATCGACTACGCCTTGCAACATTCTAACCATCAAATCGGCTGTTTTTTCACTCATAGCCTCGTTAGTTTTTGGATTAAAATCTTGAAGTAAGATACCATTTTTGTCTTCAATTCGATTTACAATAAGTGGCTCTGTCCAAATTCCCTTATTTACAAAAGTAGAATACGCTCCTACCATTTCATACACTGACAAGTCAAATGTTCCCAAGCATATAGAAGGAACCGGTTCAAGCGTATTTGTAATTCCCATTTTTTTAGCTAAATCTAAAACCGAATGAGGTCCAAACTGTTTCATGATGTATGCAGTAATAGTATTTATAGAGTTTGCAAGTCCAAAACGCAAATTTATTAACATACCTTCATAGTTATCATCCGAGTTTTTAGGCACCCAATCTTTATCAGCTAATCCCCACTGATTTTTTTCAAAAACAATAGGCACATTTGGTGTTTCGAAGCAGGGTGAGTATCCTTCTTGTAATGCTAAAGCATATAAAAACGGTTTAAAAGTAGAGCCTACTTGTCTTTTCCCAACCTTAACATGATCATATTTAAAATATTTATAATTGATACCTCCTACATAAGCCTTTACATGTCCAGTGTAAGGATCCATACTCATCATACCAGAATGAATGAAATACTTATGGTATCGCACGGAGTCTAATGGGGTCATTATTGTATCTTTTTCACCCTTCCAAGTAAAAACACGCATAGGTTTTTTAGTTCTAAAAACTGAATTAATCTCTTTTATTGAGACATTTCTTCTTTTTAATTTTTTATAACGATCCGACCGCTTCATCCCTTGTTCAAGTATGGCATAAATTTGATTTTTATCAAACTCTTTAGGAAACGGTGCGTTTGTGAACCCCTTCCAATGGTTGAAAAAATCATCTTGAAGCGACGACATGTGAGAACAAACAGCATCTTCAGCATATTGTTGCATTTTTGAGTTTATTGTGGTATATATCTTTAAGCCATCGGTATATAAATTATAGTTTGAACCATCTGCTTTTTTATTGTTTTTACACCACTCTTTCAGCTCTACTCTTAGGGACTCTCTAAGATAAGGTGCCAAACCTTCGTTATGACTAGCTTTTTTGAAGTCTAAAACAATTGGATTTGCCGAAATAGAGTCGTATTCTGAAGCACTAATAAAGTCATATTTTTTCATTTGTGAAAGCACAACATCTCTTCTTTTTTTTGTAAGTTCAAGTCTTCTATTTGGATTGTATAAAGAAGGATTTTTTAACATACCTACAAGCATAGCAGACTCCTCAATTGAAAGTGCATTAGGCGTTGTGTTGAAATAAATTTGAGAAGCTGATTTTATTCCCACAGCATTATTTACGAAATCAAATTTATTAAGATACATAGTAATAATTTCTTCTTTCGAATACTGCCTTTCCAGTCTTACAGCTATTATCCATTCCTTAAATTTTTGCATTACTCTTTCTAATCCAGATGCTGGTTTTTCAGTAAAAAGCATTTTTGCTAGTTGTTGTGTTATAGTACTAGCTCCCCCAGATTTAGAGCCTGTTACAACTCCTTTTACCGCTCTTAATAAGGCTCTGACATCAATGCCAGAGTGGGATCTAAATCGGATGTCTTCAGCAGATAATAAAGCGTTCACCAGCATAGGCGACAACTCATGATATTTCACTCTGCTCCTATTTTCAAAAAAGTATTTTCCTAAAACTACTCCGTCAGAAGAAATAATTTCTGTAGCTAAATTACTTTTTGGGTTTTCCAATTGTTTAAAGCTTGGCAAATCACCAAATAAGCCAACAGAAGTTAAATATAAGATTACTAATAGAATTGTAACAGGACTAAGTACAAATAGCCAAACTGAAAAAACTTTTAGCCTATATGATGATTTTTTTGTCATTTTTCTACTTGCTTTTCTATTCTTAAACCGATTTCTAAAATTCCAGGCAATTGCTCAATTTCAGCTAAATCACCATGCCTCATAGCTTGCTCAATCTCAAAAGTATACATGCCTTTTTCAAGCAAACGATAGCTTTTGAATTGGCATTGAATATCCCAAACATCACCTAATCCACTACCAAGCCATTTACCATCTTTTTGAGCTAGAATACACTCTAAAGTATCTGTTTTCAATGCTCCTAAAGGGTCAATCGTGTTAATAAATAACCACAGATTAGAAAAAGGGTAAGAACTAGAGTGTCTGATGTTCGCTTTTAAATTCACTTTGGAAATGGTATCGGTATTGTTATATTCAAAAGAAGGTTTTTGTGATAAATCCCAAACAGTATTTTCGATAGAAATATTTTTTTCATACAACCTATTTGAATCGCATGAAAACAACGAAAATAGTATAAGTGATATTAAACAATATTTAATCATATATTTTCTTATTTGTTTTGTAGAAGCGTCTTTTATCATTTTTTCTTTTTATTCTAACTTCTAGTGTCAAAGCGGTTAATGCCGTCTTACCCCACTACATTTTCATAATCATTTTTAGGTCCGTCAATTTCATTAAAAAACTGTTTTAGTTTTTCAGGAAAAATACCTTTAATATTTTGTTCAATAACTTCGTTAACATAGTCTAAGGGCAATTCTACTATGGATTTATTAGCTGAGTTGGTGTAGGAACACCACATTTTTCGCTGAAAAACATCCATTTTAACAAACGAACAAGCGCCTAATTTAGTTTTTATCTTAACATTACTAGAAGGAAACTCTTTACGACTACCTTTAAAGCGAACTTCAACTACATTAAAACTCTTTTCATTAGTCGGTTTTTTGATGTTAGACAACCAATCGAACACTGATAATTTATCACAACCACTATTACCACAGCTACAGTTATTTTTACAGCCTCTTGGTAATTCACCACCACAATCTCCTGAAGAACATCCTGAGCAACCCATAGTTTAGTTTGTAGTTGTTTGCAAATTTATACTTTTAACGCGAAGAAGTACAATCATCTTTAGTGTCAAATCCATAAAAATGATTTTTGCACTTCCATTTCTAGCAATGTGTTGATATGCACGTTCTAATTTCTCAATAATTTCTACAGCATTATTTTGATGGATAAAAGGGGCAAAATTTTTGATAAAAACGGCCTCTTCTTGTCTTACTTTTCTAATGTCATGGTGTCCAAAATTTTGAATTAAACTTTCTCTTACCATATGTAGTGCGTAATGTAAAAACCCCTTTTGTTGTTCTCTGCCCCAAGAACTAGCAACATCTACCCAACTAGCTAAATTTACTAACTTAGCTACATAGCACATTCTCATCCAATTTTGAAATTCTTGGGTATTTTGTTTAAGTAAATCATTGCCAACTAAAAAATAAATAGACTTACCGATGTTTCCTTCAGATTGTTTTGCTGTTTCATCTGCTCTATTTTTTTCAATATTATATTTATCTTGAAGAAAGGTCGAAAGAGTAAGCTCATCTGTCGGCTTTATATTTACGTGTTGTAATCTAGAAACTATTGTAGCAAGTAAGTTTTCAGATTGACTTGTAAGCAGTATGAAGATGGTCTTTTGCGGAGGTTCCTCGAGCAACTTTAACAGTTTATTTGCTGTAGCTCCGTGCATTTTTTCACTATGCCAAATAATGACTACTCTATACGAACCTTCATATGGTTTAAGGATTGTTTTTTTACTTAATTCATTGGCTTCATTTACACTTATAAAACCTTGTTTATTGGTTGTGCCTAGGTGTGAATACCAGTCTTCTTCTGAAGGAAATGAATTTTTTTCTAAAAATTCTCTCCAATCAGCCATAAACATATCGCTAGTTGGATGAGTCCTACGGCCTGTAACAACCGGAAATACCCAATGCAAGTCTGGGTGGATTAGTTTAGTACTTTTAAGACAGGAAGAACATTGACCGCAAGAATCTTCTTTTGTTGGCTGTGCGCAAATCAAATATTGAGCAAAAGCCCAAGCCATTGCTAGGCTGGAAGACCCATCATTTCCTAAGAACAAATGGGCATGACTTAATCTATCGTTATGAATAGCTTCAAGTAATTGCCGTTTTGCTTTAGTGTTTGAAGGAATATCTCTAAAAAGCATAGCTGTGTCTTTCTAACTCCTCAAAGGTAATGAATAAATCTTTTTTAGATTACTAATAGAAAATATACATTTGCCTAAATTTTCACATATGAAACATCTAGATTCTTTTTCTTTTCAAAACAAACGATTTCTTATTAGAGTAGACTACAATGTGCCGATGGATTCAGATTTAAACATCACTGATGACACAAGAATCAGAGCAACTTTACCCACTATAAATAAAATTATTTCATCGGGTGGTTCTGTTGTCTTAATGTCTCACAGGGGCAGACCAAAAGGTCTAGACGATAGTTTGTCGATGCGTCATTTAGTAGCACGCTTATGTGACTTATTGTCACAAGATGTTAAATTCATTAACCATTGTGTTGGTGACAAGGCAATTAAAACCAGCAAATCTTTAAAAAGTGGAGAGGTTTTGTTAGTTGAAAATTTACGCTTTCACGATGAAGAAACAGCTGGAGATATTGACTTCGCCAAACAATTATCAGAGTTGGGTGATGTTTATGTAAATGATGCTTTTGGCACTGCTCATAGAGCCCATGCATCAACAGCAATTATTGCTCAATTTTTTAAGCAAAACAAATGCTTTGGCTATGTCATGGACAATGAAATAGAAAATATTGATAAGGTCCTTGGTGGAGCAAAAAAACCGTTTACAGCCATAATGGGTGGAGCAAAAGTTTCATCTAAAATTCCTATAATATTAAGAATGCTTGAAGAAGTTGATAACTTAATTATTGGAGGAGGAATGACCTATACTTTTGTCAAGGCTATGGGAGGAGAAGTAGGAAATTCATTGGTTGAAGAAGATAAATTAGAGTTAGCTCTTGAAATTATGGAGACCGCTAAATCAAAAGGCGTTAGACTTTGTATTCCTACGGATTCTATGAATGCGGACAAATTTGATAATGATGCTAATAAAGAATATTCTTTAATTGGTAATGTTCCAGAAGGCTTTATGGGCTTAGATATAGGTCATCAGACGGCTCAACAATTTACTGATGTAATAGAGCAATCTGCTACAGTACTATGGAATGGCCCAATGGGTGTTTTTGAGATGGAAAACTTTTCTCAAGGGACAAAAGCTATTGCCGATGCGTTAGTTAGTGCAACACAAAAAGGAGCCTTTACATTAGTAGGAGGAGGAGATTCTGTTGCAGCTATTAACAAATATAATTTGTCTGACAAGGTGAGTTATGTTTCTACTGGTGGAGGGGCTATGCTTGAATATTTAGAGGGTAAAGCATTACCGGGAATTGCAGCTATAACTCAAGATTAATTTTTTCTTCCGCATCTTTCCATATCTTATCCGCTTCTTTAATTAAGGAGTCGCCGTCTTTCACATTAGGCATAATAAAGGGAATCATATTGGAAATAGGCTTATATAATACAGATTGTTTCTTTTGCTCTACAGGAATCAGCTTTAGGTAGTAGTCAAAGGTATTGATAATAAGTAGCAAGGCACTAAGTATAAATGCGGTTTTCAATACGCCGAAGACACCCCCTAATAAGCGACTAACTATTCCTAAAGCAACTGTTTTAACAATTTTATCAATAATAAAGCCTATAAGTTTTACAGCTAGAACAATAACAATAAAAGTGACAGCAAAAGAGACTATTGGCAGAAAAGAAGATTCTATAGCAAACTGTTCTTTTAAATATGGGTGAATATTGTCTGCAAAATGAACAGCACCATAAATACCAGCCATTAAAGCAATTAAAGTAGCTAATTCTTTTATAATGCCCTTACTTATCCCTTTGTACAAACCCCACAATAAGGGAATAGCTAAAATGATATCTAAATAATTCATAAGACTTCAAAAGTAGTATTTTTATGCGATGGAAAATAGCAGAGATAAAAATTGGAGATTTAGTAGTAAAATTAAGTCATCGATTCGACGAGGGCTTAGATTTACAAGCCATATTATTTCTCATTGGCTTACAAGAATTGGGTCAAGGCTATCAAAAGCTAACTAAAAATCAAAAGTTAGATGTTATACACGTCGCAGTATGCGCTTTGCTAAGTCAGCGGGGAATTTATGAATTCGCAGGACACGATAAAGAAGGCTTGCCATATTGGAAAGTTACAGATAAGCTAAAAAGTATGAATACTAAACAGCAAGATGAAACGATAAAAGAGTCTATTATATAATACTTTAACTAGTTCAGGGGTAGTATTTCTATGTTTTTATAAATTGTTTTTCCTCGCATTAAACGTATAACAGTAGTGCCATACAGAAGGGTATCAGCTGAAGCAGACTCAGATAATGTGTAGGCTTCAACATTCATTAAGGCTTCAAGTTCAAGAATGTGCTCTGTTTGTCCATTGAAGTCAGATACTAAAGTGCTAATAATATTTGTTTGAGTTACACCAACTATGTTTTCTTGATATAGTTTTACGATTGCGCCACTTACGGTATTTCCTTCCGAATCATGAACGGTAATAATACCTTTAGTCAAGGGTTCTTCGTAGCACGATGACATAGAAAATAGGGTAATAATAACAATCAGCAGTCTACTTATCTTCATTTTGTAAATGATTATTTGTTAATTTGCTTCTTTAAACAAAGATAGTAATAATATGAAACCAATTTTAATAGCTGTACTTGCTCTAACATTTAGTCTTTTAGCGTATTCACAAGATCGAGTAAAAGTAAAAATATCAACAAAATATGGCGATATGGTGGCAGAGCTATACGATGAGACACCAATTCACAGGGATAATTTTATAAAGTTGGTCAAAGATGGTTTTTATGACGGGACACTTTTCCATAGGGTTATACCAGGATTTATGATCCAAGGTGGCGACCCCTATTCAAAAGATAGCAATCCAAATCTTAAAATAGGAAATGGCGGACCTGGATATACTTTGCCCGCAGAGCTTAATCCTCAATTTTTTCATAAAAAAGGAGCACTTGCAGCGGCACGAATGAGCGACGCAATTAATCCAAAAAAGGAGTCTTCGGGGTCACAGTTCTACATCGTTGAAGGTCAAGTATATGATAATACTAGCATTAACCTCATGGCCCAAAGGATGGGGACAGAGTTTAGTTCTGCTCAGAAAATAGCATATACGACTATTGGAGGCACTCCACAGTTAGACGCTAATTATACTGTTTTTGGAGAGTTAGTGGAGGGTTTAGACGTTATCTCAAAAATATCTAATGTTAGTAGAGATAAAAACAACTTGCCCAAGGAAAAAGTAATTATGAACATAAGCTTTGTCAAATAGATGATAGATAAAGTAAAGAATTTACTAAACGAGGTGTTACTTTATTCACCCAAAAATACAGAAGAATTAGAACAGTTTCGAATAGAATATCTTGGCAAAAAAGGTAAAATGAATGATTTGTTTGCGGCATTTAAAAAAGTTCCAAAAGAACAAAAAAAGGCTTTTGGCCAAGCTCTAAATCAACTTAAACAAGCCATTAAGGACAAACTAGATGAAGGTAAGAATCTTTTTTCTGAAAATATCCAACAATCTTCAGGATTAGATTTGTCCAGACCTGTGGCCCCAAACCAACTAGGAAGCAGACACCCTTTATCATTGGTTAGAAATCAAATTATTGAGATTTTCAAGCGTATTGGCTTTACCCTCTCTGAAGGCCCTGAAATCGAAGACGATTGGCATAATTTCACTGCGCTAAACTTGCCCGAAGAACACCCTGCTAGAGATATGCAGGACACTTTTTTTATTCAGCGAAATCCAGATGTTTTGTTGAGAACTCATACTTCATCTGTTCAAGTTAGGTTTATGCAAAATAACAAACCTCCAATTCGCATCTTATCACCCGGAAGAGTGTTTAGAAATGAAGCAATTTCTTATAGGTCGCACTGTATTTTTCATCAGATTGAGGGCTTATATATAGATAAAGACGTTTCTTTTGCTGACTTAAAACAAACATTGATATATTTTGCCAAAGAGATGTTTGGTGATAAAACAGAAATACGTTTACGGCCATCTTATTTTCCATTTACAGAGCCTAGCGCAGAAGTTGATGTATATTGGGGGTTAA
>MDTG01351094.1_pt1 | contig 11056 bp, 8 predicted proteins | sample 811421 | NCBI WGS metagenome assembly MDTG01 (sample SAMN05326645, study PRJNA326480) | marine metagenome | isolation source: seawater | place: Pacific Ocean: South East | collected 2011 | reverse complement strand
ATGACCAAAACACAAGATGCCCTTATGTTTGCATTTTACAATAAAAATAATGGCATTCGTATTACTGATTTGCATCAGGGTATTGTTTGGGGCACTCAAACAAAAGAAACGAGTTTGGATGAAAAATTAATAAATAGATTTATGTATGATGGTGATTACGGAACCGTATTAAATAGATTTATTATGCAATCAGCAATAGGTCATGCATTAACTGTACATGGGACTGGTGGCCAGACCCGCGCATTTATAAATATAAATGATACAGTTAAATGCCTAGAAATAGCAATGAATAATCCACCTAATAATAATGAAAAAGTTAAGATATTTAATCAAATGACAGAAACTCATAAAATTCGTGACTTAGCCATAATGATTGATAAAAAAACAGGCTGCGGAATTGATAATATAAAAAATCCCAGAAAGGAAAGTCCTGAGAATGATCTTTATGTAACTAATAAACATTTTTTAAATCTAGGACTTACCCCAACTACTTTAAACGACAATCTCCTTGATGAAATTACAAATATAGCAAAAAAGTATATACATAGATGTGACAAATCAAAAATTTTGAGCAAGTCATACTGGACTCATGGGAATAAGCCCTAATGAAAATTGGAAAATAAAGATTTTAAGCTTGCAGTAATTTTTGACCAAGTGTTAAGTGTTGGTGGTGGGTACCAACAAGCACTAAACTCTGCACTTTCGTTAAAAAAAAAAAATAAATATTTTTCTCCAATTTTTTTTACAACATATCCTGAAAATATTTCTGTGCTCAATAAGTATGGTATTGAGGTTATATATATTAAGCTTTCAAAGTATAATAGAGCATGGCTTAAAGTTAGAAGCTCAATAATTTCTGATATTTTATTGAAGTACATCCAAAAATTTTTTGGACCTAATAAGTTTGAAAAATCATTAATGAACAAAAACATCGATCTTGTTTATTTCATATCACCATCTAGTTGGTCTAACTATTTAGAGCATCTAAATTATATAATTACCATTTGGGATTTGTGTCATAGAGATGAGCCTGAATTTCCTGAAGTCTATAAAAATAGAGTCTTTGAAAAAAGAGAATTTAATATCAATAGATGCTTAAAAAGAGCAATAGCAATTATTGTCGACTCAGAACTAGGGAGAGAGAATATAGCAAGACGCTATTTGATCGATTATTCAAGAGTTTATATTGTACCTTTTAGTCCTGCTGTAGAAATAAGTAATCCGAGCAAAGAAGTAAAAAAAAATATTAAAGAAAAATTTCAAATATCTGGTGATTATATTTTTTATCCAGCTCAATTTTGGGCACATAAAAACCATACTTATATTCTTAAAGGTATTAATATTTTAAAAGAAAAATATAATAAAATGGTTAACGTAATATTTTCTGGTAAAGATGCGGGCAACCTTAATTATGTTAAAAGTGTTGTTGATGAATTAAATTTATCTGATCAAGTTAAATTTTTGGGTTTTGTAGATAATGAGGATATAGTTGAATTATATAAGAATTCATTGGCGCTTGTTATGCCAACTTATTTTGGTCCAACAAATATACCTCCTCTCGAAGCATTTGCCCTAGGTGTACCTGTCCTTTACTCAGACCTTCCTGGTTTAAGAGACCAAGTTGGTGACTCAGCATTATTATTAGATCTAAATGATCCTAATAGTATGGCTAAAAATATTATAAATCTTATGACTGATGAAAGCTTAAGAGTAAATTTAATTAAACTTGGAAAAAAACGAATTGAAAGTAATAATAATATTAATCATAATGAAATTATTAATCTTATTTGTTCCAAATATCAGATTAAAATGCAAAGTTGGAAAAAGATAGAGGCATCAATTAAATGAAAGCAGTAATATTAGCAGGTGGTTTGGGTACTAGACTTAGTGAAGAAACAATTACTAAGCCTAAACCTATGGTGGAAATTGGCGGTAGGCCAGTTTTATGGCATATTATGAAAATTTACTCTACACATGGAATTAATGACTTCATTATTTGTTGTGGATATAAAAGTTACTCTATAAAAGAATATTTTGCGAATTATTTTTTATATCAATCAGATGTAACCTTTTATATGAAAGAGAATAATATGAAGGTACATCAAGAGCGTGCAGAACCATGGACTGTAACGTTGATTGACACTGGTGACAAAACAATGACTGGTGGAAGATTAGGGAGAGTTGCTGAATATATCAAGAATGAGGACTCTTTTTGTTTCACTTATGGAGATGGCATTTCAAATGTAAATATTTCAGAATTAATAAAGTTTCACAAAAAACATGGTAAAGATGCTACGTTAACATCTGTTTACCGGCCTGGTAGGTTTGGTGCACTGGATATAGAAAATAATAAAATTATAAAGTTTACAGAAAAGCCAAAAGATGATGGAGGATTAATTAGTGGGGGTTTTTTTGTTCTCTCTCCAAAAGTTTTGCAAAGAATATCTGGTGATGAATGTATTTGGGAACAAGAACCTTTAAGAGGTCTAGCCATGGATGATAATCTAATGGCTTTTATTCATCAAGGTTTTTGGCACCCTATGGATACCATGCGAGATAAGCTTTATTTGCAAGAACTTTGGGATAAAGAGGAAGCGCCATGGAAAATATGGTAATCTTAGATTGATTGACCCACTATTTTGGAAAGATAAGCGAGTATTTTTAACAGGTCATACTGGTTTTAAAGGTAGTTGGCTTTCTATTTGGCTTAATTTGTTAGGTGCTCGAGTAAGAGGTTACTCTTTGAGCCCATTGAAGCCAGTATCTTTGTTTAATGTGTCTAAGTTGGAAACTATTATCGACTCTTGTTTTGGAGATATAAGAGACCAAAAATTACTAAATGATAAAATTAAAGAATTTGATCCAGATATTTTGATTCATATGGCGGCCCAATCATTAGTAAGGCATTCCTATATTTCTCCAGTTGAAACCTATGAGGTAAATGTGATTGGTACTGCTAATGTATTAGAAGTCGCAAGAAATTGTTCTAGTCTAAAAGCAATTATAAATATTACCTCTGATAAATGTTATGACAATGATGGTCGCCAACAGGGCTATAAAGAAAATGACCCATTGGGAGGTAAAGATCCATATAGTAGTAGTAAAGGTTGTGCAGAGTTAGTAACCGCAGCTTATAGATCTTCTTTTTTAATTGATAAAAAAATAGGACTTGCATCTGCAAGAGCAGGTAATGTTGTTGGTGGTGGCGACTGGGCTGATGATAGGCTGATACCAGATATCTTAAAATTTTTTGAAAAAAATGAACCAGCAGTTATCCGTAATCCAAAGGCAATCAGACCATGGCAACACGTGTTAGAGCCACTATCAGGCTATCTCGTTATTACTCAAAAACTATATGAAAATCCTAAAAAATATTCTGATAGTTGGAATTTTGGTCCCAACGAAAATGGGGTAAAATCAGTTCAATGGATTATAGATCAAATGATAGAGTTATGGCCTGGAAACTCTTGGATATTAGACGAAAGAAAAAATCCTCATGAAGCAGAAATATTGAACTTAGATATCTCAAAAGCTTCAAAACTTTTAGATTGGAAACCAACTTGGGATTTAAAAATAACTTTAAAAAATACATTACGATGGTATAGACAGTGGTCAAAAGGTGCTGATATGCGAAAACTATGTCAAAATGAGATAATAAGTTATACTTATGAGATGAATAAATGAAAAACGATAATATAACAGAACAAATATCTTATGCAAAGACAGTCTATGGAAGGGATGAGATTGATGCAGTTGTTAAGTGTTTGTCTGAGTCAACTCAAATGGGTAATTACTCAAGACAGTTCGAGAGAAAAATAGCATCTTTATTTGATAAAAATCATTGTCTATACGTAAATTCTGGATCCTCTGCTCTTTATATTGGAGTAGAGTCGTTCAATTTTCCAAAGCATAGTGAGGTAATCACCCCAGTTCTCACATTCTCAACTACAATTGGATGTTTGGTAAAAAATAATTTAACACCTGTTTTTGTAGATGTAGAGCAATTGACTTATTGTATTGATGTCGATCAAGTTGAAGCACAAATAACTGAAAAGACTGTAGCTATTATAGCACCTAATTTGATGGGTAACATTTGTGACTGGCCTAAAATTAGAAAAATTGCAAATAAACATAATTTAATTGTTATTGAAGACTCTGCTGACACTCTTGGTGCAACGATAGATAATAAAAAGTCTGGTTATTATTCAGATATGTCAATCACCAGTTTTTATGGCTCTCATATAATAAATTGTGCTGGAAATGGAGGGGCCTTGGCTATTAATGATGATAAAGTAATGAAAAAAGCCAAATTGTTAAGATCGTGGGGCCGTAGTTCATCATTATTTGATGAAAAAAGCGAAGCTATCGAAAATAGATTTAATGTTGAGCTTGATGGTATTGATTACGACGCCAAATTTGTTTTCGATACTATTGGATATAATCTTGAGGGTAATGAACTTGGAGCATCTTTTGGTTTGGTGCAGTTAGAAAAACTAAATAAAATTATTGCCATAAGACAAGCAAATTTTAAAAGGCAATGTGATTTTTTTGGTAAGTACCCTGAATATTTTAGTAATCCTATGGAAACAAAAGGTTCTAACACAGCTTGGTTAGCTTTTCCTATTCTTATTACAAAAGATGCACCATTCACTAGAAAAGAATTTCAGATTTTTTTGGAAAAAAGAAACATCCAAACAAGAGTTGTGTTCACTGGGAATGTAATAAGACAACCAATGTGTAGAGGTATTCCTAAAAAAGTTTTAGAAGATGGTTACCCAAATGCTGATAGTGTAATGGAGAGAGGAGTTTTGCTTCCTTTACACCATGGAATGACTGAGTCCATGTTTGATCGTTTTCATGATACTATTCTTGAGTTTATTAATGAATATAATTAATTTTTAATTTTCTTTTTAGTTCATTTATGAAATCTTAATGAGACATAAATACTAAAAAAAATGATATTAATTTTTTCTAATAAAATTTATAAGGAATTCAATCAGGGATACTCAAAGGGAATAACTTACAATTATAAAAAATTGAAATTTTAATATTTTTGTGAAATGTCTTTTTAGATGAATACTAAAATAATAGTATAAATAAAACAATGAGATTGGAAACATACACTACACTAACAAGTGACTTAACAAAAGAATTTGAAGAATTTTTATACAAAGCTAATTCTAAATTTAATCCTCTTTTTTCTTCTCCTATTTGGGCAAAGAGGTTAAAAGTATTAATTTTCTTTGACTTTAGGTTTTTAATAGTAAGAGACAACAAAGAAATTGTTGCATTACATCTTATATTTGAGGGATATAGAGGTTATTCTCGAATAAGTAAATTCCCTCTATATTTAAAATTTATTTTACAAAAGGTTTTATTTATATTTTATGGTTATCAGATTAGTTATAACTTTATTGTCTTTAAAAAAGATTTAGATTTGCCAAAAATCAATAAATCAAAAAAATTAATCTATAAAAATGTTCAAACTTATGGCAAAAGAATAGTTCACTTTCCCATATTTGATAATGATATAAAATACTTTAACTCCCAGAAATTAAATATTATAAAGTGGGGAACTTACACACTTAACTTTTCAGAAAAATCTTATGAAAAAATATTTGCTAGTTATAATAGAAGTGCAAAAAAACCAATAAATACAGCTAGATCCATTGGCGTTTATGTTAAAAAACTCAAAGACTCTGATTTACAAGGTTATGCTGTTTGGTTGAAATTTAATCAAGCAGTAACAGGTAAGAATTATCCTGTCTCAGAAAAAGCAATCAAAAAAGATTTAGATTTAATGAAAAAAAGAGGATACATAAATGAAATATTTGTAGCATACTTAGATAATAAAATTTTAGGCAGTCTTGGAATCTGGGGATTTAGAAATTTTATAAGTGAACATGGGGTCAATATAAGCTCATATGCAAAAAAAAATAAAATTTATGTACAGGAGTTAATTAAAGATGAAATTATTAAATATTGTTTTAAAAATGATATTCAATATTATGATCTTTCTGGTTTCAATCCTAATAAGAATGCATCAGACAAAGAAAAATCTATTAAGTTTTTTAAGGAAAAATTTAATGGGGTAAAAATGATATATGATCAAATTATATAAACTCAGTTCACAATTATTAAGTCCACTAATATTTGAAAAATTACCAAATTGGCAAACAGTCTATTTTTTATCCATCATTAATAGAAGAGATACAAAGTGGATTTAAATGGAAAAAAAATTGTTGTTATTGGTGGAGCTGGATTAATTGGTTCTCACACTGTTGATTTATTAATTAAAGAGGATGTTAAAGAAATATTAATTTATGATAATTTTCTGAGGGGTAGCCTAGAAAATATAGATAATGCACTCAAAGATCCTAGAGTCAAAGTATATGAAATAGGTGGAGATATCATGCAAACAGATATTTTAAATTCAGCTTTGGTAGGAGCTGATGGTGTTTTTCATTTTGCTGCACTTTGGCTTTTACAATGTCATGACTACCCTCGTGCAGCTTTTGATGTTAACGTACGTGGAACTTTTAATGTTATTGAGGCTTGTGTAGAAAATGGTGTTAAGCGTTTAGTTTCATCATCGTCAGCTTCAGTATATGGAGATGCCAATAGAGAACTTATGGATGAAAATCATCCTCTAAATAATAAAAACTTTTACGGTGCTACTAAAATTGCTGGAGAAGCGTTTTTAAAATCTTTTCATCATCGTTATGGATTAGATTATGTGGGCTTAAGGTATATGAATGTTTATGGTCCTCGCCAAGACTATAATGGTACTTATGTAGCTGTGATTATGAAAATGCTCGATGCTATAGATCGTGGAGAAAGCCCAACTATTATGGGAGATGGCTCTGAAGCTTTTGATTTTATCGCAGTAGAGGATTGTGGTCTTGCTAATATTTGTGCTATGAAATCTGATACTACTAACCAAAATTATAATGTTGGAACCGGTATTCGTACATCACTTAAAGAATTAGCTGAAATCATATTAGATATTACTAAGACCTCTGAAAAAAAAATTAATTACTTGCCCAGAAATCAAGCAACTTTGGTTAAAAATAGGATTGGTGATCCCTCAAAAGCAATTAAAGAAATAAATTTTAAAGCAAAAATTAATTTAAAAGACGGTCTAATAAAACTAATTAAATGGAGAACAGACCATAAAGCTAAATTTGATAAAAATGGTAAAAATACAAAAAAATATAAATAAAAGAGAAATTCAAATTGCACTTCCAGCAACAGGTGAGGAAGAGTGGCAAGCAGTTAGGGACCCAATTATGTCTGGATGGTTAACTCAGGGGCCAAAGGTTAAACAATTTGAAAAAAGCTTCTCAGAAAAATTTAAAATTAAACATTCATTGGCAGTTTCTTCATGTACAAGTGGGTTACACCTAGCATTAGCTGCAATAGGTGTGGGTCCAGGTGATGAGGTTATTATTCCAGCATTTACTTGGGTTTCCACTGCAAATGCAGTTTTGTATTGTGGTGCCACACCAGTTTTTACTGACGTTTCTGTAAATAATTTCAATATTGATATAGATCAAATAGCAAAAAAAATTACCAATAAAACTAAAGCAATAATTCCTGTACATTTATTCGGTCTTTGTGCTGACATAGACTCAATAAAGTCAATAATTCCAAATGATGTTAAAATTTTGGAGGATGCTGCTTGTGCTGCCGGTGCAATGTATAAAGGTAAACATGCTGGAACTTTGGGCGATATAGCATCTTTTTCTTTTCATCCAAGAAAGTCTATTACAACTGGTGAGGGGGGTATGCTTGTAACACAGGATTCTTCTTATTTTGAATTAATGGATCAAATGAGAAACCATGGTGCAACTGTCTCAGAGGAGGAGAGACACCATGGATCGAAGCCTTACATTTTGCCAGATTTTAATTTACTTGGATTTAACTATAGGATGACTGATTTACAAGGCTCTATAGGTCTAGTGCAATTAGAAAAATTAAATTCACTCATTGAAGAACGCTCAAAATGGGCTCAATGGTATAATGAAAAATTATCAGATATTGAATGGTTAAATTTACCTCAAGAGCCAAAACAAGGTAAACATGGATGGCAGTCTTTTGTAACTTATGTAGAGCCAAGCATATCTCCTCTTCCTAGAAATGAAATTATGGAAAAATTGAAAGATATGGGAATTTCTACTCGTCCTGGCACGCATGCAATTCATATGTTATCTTTCTATAAAGATCGATTTGGCATAAAACCAGATGATTTTCCAGGAGCTAAAGCCTGTGATGAAAATTCTATGGCTATACCGTTACATAATCAGATGGTCCATGAGGACTTTGACTATATTGTGAAAGTTTTAAAAAAACTTTAAGTTCACTATGTGTGGAATTACAGGGGTTATATCATTAGATAAACCTAATATTAATGTTGATTATATTAAGCCGATGGCAGATAAAATTGCACATCGAGGCCCAGATGATGCAGGTTACTTATGTTTTTACACTGGCACTAAACAACATAGAGAAAAATCTTTTTTTCAAAATTTAACTGACTCAAAATATTTTGATAAAAACAATGCACTTCCTGTAATTGACTCAAATCATGTTCAAAGGTTGTTAAATAACAATAACTATGATTTGTATATGGGTCACAGAAGACTATCTATTCTGGACATTTCTTACGCAGGACATCAGCCGATGAGTGATTTATCTCAAAATATTTGGGTAACCTACAATGGGGAAATATATAATTTTATTGAGCTAAAAGTTGAATTAAAGAGACTGGGTCATAAATTTAGAAGTAATTCAGATACCGAAATTATTATTTATGCTTATTTAGAGTGGGGTATAGATTGTATAAAAAAATTCAATGGAATGTTTGCATTTTCATTATATGACAATTACAAAAAAAAATTTTATCTAGTTAGAGACAGGTATGGAATTAAACCAGTTTATTACCATTTTTCAGACTCAAATAACTTTATATATGCCAGTGAGATTAAATCAATTTTAGAATACAAGGATTATAAAAGTGAAATAAATAAAGAAGCTCTTATTGAATATTTTACATTTCAAAATATATTTACAAATAAAACTCTTCATAAAAATATACAAATATTAGAGCCTGGAAACTATTTTGAAATAGATTTGGTAACTAAAAAACTTAAACAAGAACAATTTTGGGATTTTGAATTTAATGAAAATACAGAAATATTCAAAGATGAAAGAGATTACATAGAGGAATTAGAAAGACTATTTAATCAGGCTGTTAAAAGACAGTTAATTTCAGATGTGCAGGTTGGTAGTTATCTTAGTGGTGGAATTGATAGTGGTTCAATTTCTGCAATAGCATCAAGATATTTTAAAAAAACAGATAATGATTTAAAAACTTTCACTGTTGGCTTTGATTTGACTAATGCTAGCGGTATAGAGCTAGCCTTTGATGAAAGAGACGCTGCTAAATTTATGTCATCTTCTTTTAAAACTGAACACTATGAAACTATTCTCAAATCTGGAGATATTGAAAAGTGTATTAATAAATTCACTTATCATCTAGAAGAACCAAGAGTAGGGCAAAGCTATCCCAATTATTATGCTGCAAAATTAGCATCAAAGTATGTCAAAGTTGTTCTGAGTGGCACTGGAAGTGATGAACTCTTTGCAGGTTATCCTTGGAGATATTATAGTGCTGTAGAAAGTGATAATTTTGAAGATTATATTGATAAATATTATTTTTTTTGGCAGCGATTAATCCCAAATACAGATATAAAAAATATTTTTAATCCAATTGCAACAGACATTGAGGGCGTATGGACCAGAGATATTTTTTCAGATATTTTCAAAAATATTAAACCTACTGAGACAAGAGAGTCTTATATTAATCAATCATTATATTTTGAAGCTAAAACTTTTTTGCATGGATTATTAGTTGTTGAAGATAAATTATCTATGGCTCACAGTTTAGAGACCAGGGTACCATACTTAGATAACGATTTAGTTGATTTTGCACAAAAGATACCCGTAAACTATAAATTAACAAATTTAAGTAATAAAAATAGAATGAATGAAAATCAGATTGGTAAATCACAAAGAAATAAAGATGGAAAAAAAATCTTAAGACAAGCAATGCAAAGTTACTTACCAAATAATATACTATCGGCATCAAAACAAGGTTTTAGTTCACCAGACAATAGCTGGTTTAAAGGAGATAGTATAAATTTTGTAAGTAAAAAACTTCTCATTGATGATGCAAAAATTTATCAATATATGGATAAGACAATAACTCAAAAAATGATTAATGAACATTTAAGTGGTAATAGAAATAGAAGATTATTTATATGGAGTCTTTTAAACTTTGAAGAATGGTGTGAGGTTTATGGATAACTTTAATTAATCTATCTATCAGTTTTTTTACAAAAAAATGCAAATAAAAACGCTAAATAACAATCTAGTGGATGAATATAAAAAATTTTTACAGGATCACCCATATGCTATGTTTTATCATTCAATAAAATATAAAAATTTTTTGGAAAAAATTTTAGAATGCAAAGCGGAATATTTATTACTTTGTGACAACAATAATAATATTTATGGAATTTTACCTTTGATGATAAAAAATGGAATTTATGGGAAAGTAATTAACTCATTACCTTTTTATGGGAGCCATGGAAGTATTTTGACTACAAAAATAGCTTATGAGAAATACTTATTAGATAAATATTATAAATTACTTCAAACAAAAGATATTTTATCATCAACAGTTATTACCAACCCACTAGATGAGAAATCTTATAAATTCAAACACAATTTTAAGGATGAACGTATTGGACAATGGACAAACATAAAAAAAATAAATAAAGAAATTTTGTTAAAGAAGATAGATAGCTCTGCAAGACGAAATATCAGAAAAGCAATCAAAAATGATATACAAGTTGAAATTAATAATAATTCAATAGATTTCTTAAAAGAGCAACATAAAGATAATATGTCAGTTTTAGGGGGACTGCCTAAAGATGATAATTTTTTTGAATTAGTCTTAGAGCAATTTGAACCTGGTATTGACTTTAATATT
>MDTG01292416.1_pt1 | contig 11057 bp, 20 predicted proteins | sample 811421 | NCBI WGS metagenome assembly MDTG01 (sample SAMN05326645, study PRJNA326480) | marine metagenome | isolation source: seawater | place: Pacific Ocean: South East | collected 2011 | reverse complement strand
GGGTATCAACCACCACAAAAACCACCTTCTGCCGAGCAAATGGAAGCACAACGTAAACAACAAAAAGATCAACAGGACTTCCAGGTTGACATGATGAATTTACAGTTGAAAGCAAGAGAACTCGCCTTAAAAGAAGCACAAGTTCTTGCAGATAGTGGAACACAAATGTCACCTGCTGAAATACAAAAACTACAAATGCAGTATGAAAAAATGTTGTTAGATGCTGAGTTAAAACGTCAAAAAATGGCTCTTGATGCCACTAACAAGTTACAAGAGCTAGAAGTAGAAGCAAGTTTAGAAAAATATGCAATAGATAAAAAATCACCAAAAGGACAGGGTATTATCCCTGATTAGGAGGAATTATGTCTTGGTTGCAAAGTATTAAAAACTTTTTTATGCGTAAACTTTCTGGAGAAAAAACAAGGAATAAAAAAGGTCATTTTATTCCTGATGACCCAGAAACACCGCATATAAACGAAGCCTATAAAGATGGCTATACACCTGAAAACAAACTGTATTAGGAGAACAAAATGCCTGGATATATGTATAAAAAACCTATGAAAACTAAAAATAAAAAGAAACCAATAAAGAAAAATAAAACAAAAAACAAAGTTAAAAAAATGGGTAAAAAATATTAATGGCAACAACAGCACAAGTTAAACGCACACCGTCTGGTCGATTGCAGTATCGTGGTGAATCTTTTAGTGGTTATAACAAGCCTAAAAGGTCAGTAAAAGGTGCTAAAAAATCGGCTGTGCTTGCTAAAAAAGGCAATCAGGTAAAACTTGTACGTTTTGGCGATAAAAACATGACAATTAAAAAAGATCAACCTGCTAGGCGTAAATCTTTTAGAGCAAGGCATAATTGTGATACTGCAAAAGATAAATTTTCAGCACGTTATTGGAGCTGCAAAGCGTGGTAAAGAAAAAAACTAAAAGTCGTGTTAATGAAGCAGGTAATTATACTAAACCGACTATGCGTAAAAGATTATTTAACAAAATTAAAGCAGGTACAAAAGGTGGTAAAGCAGGTCAATGGTCTGCACGTAAAGCTCAAATGTTAGCACAACAATACAAGAAAGCAGGAGGTGGATATCGTGGCTAAAGGAGTTCGTCATTATTTTAAAGATGGTAAAGAACATAAAGGTGGTATGCATAAAATGCCTAATGGTGAGTTACATTCTGGTAAAACGCATACAAAAAGCAGCAAAAAACTCTATCATCTAGGTAAGTTATCAAAGGCTGTTCAGAAGAAAGTTAAAGGAAAAAAGAGTGGCACTCAAAAAAAGTCAAAAAAGTCTTAAGAAGTGGACTAAACAGAAGTGGCGTACTAAATCTGGTAAACCTTCTGGTAAAACAGGTGAACGGTATTTACCAGAGAAAGCTATTAAATCTATGTCTGCAAAAGAATATGCAGCGACAACACGCAAGAAACGAGAAGATACTAAAAAAGGTAAACAACACAGTAAACAACCTAAAAAGATTGCTAAAAAAACAAGGCGATACAGAACATGACAAGCAAAGATTTAAGATCAGCACTAGAAAAACATGAACTTGAATGTTCACAAAGATTTGCTGATGTAGAAAGAAAGATAGACCGTTTAGATAGCAAGCTATGGGGTTTGGCTGTGCTTATTATTATTGCTAGTGGATTAGAACAACTTTTATAAAAGGAAAAAATATGGCAGGATTTAAAAAAGGTGGGTTTTCAGGTCAAGTAAGTTTAAGTGGAGGGTTTCCATCTCGTTATTCAGGAACTTCTGGGCGTGTTGCATTAAATATTCCTTTTGGTCCTGATACAGTAAAAAAACCAAGACCATCTATAGACGCTAATATTTTTAGACAACAAGGAATTGGTGGAAATAAATTTGTGCCTTCTCTTACGTTTGGTGCAAAATATAAATACAACATAGGTAAAGAGTATAAAGGCACATCATCTGATTTAAAAGGTATGTTTAATAAAGATAAAAAACATAGCAAACCAGCATGACCGAAGAAGAAAGATTACAATGGGCTAAAGATGCAGAGAAAAATCCTGCAATTTGGGAAAGTTTTGACGTTTTAAAGAAAACTTATATGCAACAAGCATCACTTTGCGATCAAAAAGATGATTTAGGTCGTTATCGTTACTTGGAGGCATATAAAGATATAGATGTTGTAGAAAAACATCTAAAAGCTGTACTGCATGGCGGTAAATTAACTGACAAGCAACAGCGTGAATTTGCCTCTAAAAAGAGGTTTATTCCATCATTTTAACATTAAATAAGAGGTATTTATGTCCGACAACATGACCTTGCCTTTAGATCAAGGCAACAATGCTCTGTCTTTGCATGGAGGAGTTAAGGCTCTCCAAGCACAAAGAAGTGTAGAACAAGATAAAGTTTCAGAAGCAGCTCGTACTTTGGCGAAAGCACGATCTACAAAAGCTGATGAACCTGCACCCGAAGAGGAAGAGGCAGTAGAAGAAGAAACAGTTAAGGCTGTTGAAGAAGAAACTGTTGAAGCTCAAGAACAGGAACAAGAAACGCCCGAAGAAACAACCGAAGAAGAAAATCCAGAAGAAGAGGTTGCAGAAGAAGAAGTTATAGAAGAAACCAATGGTGTTCTTTTAACTTTGGATGATGGAACACCTTTAACTGCTGATGACATCAAAAAAGGTTATCTTCGTGAAGCAGATTATACCCGAAAAACACAGAAACTCGCTAGTGAACGAAAAGCTGTAGAATCGGAAGCAAAAGCTAGAATTACTGCTTTAGATGCTGCTTTAGCATCTATGAAACCAGAACCAGAGCCAAATTGGGAACAATTAGCAGAAACTAATCCTAATGATTGGCAGATATATAAACTACGTTATGAAAAAAGGTCACAAGAACGCCAAAATGCTGTTGCTATACTAAGACAAGAGCAAACAAACATTATAGAAAAATCAAAACAAAACGCTGTTAATGATTTACAGTCTGGTGTGTATAGATCAGATTGGAAAAAAGCAGATGTATTTGAAAATGATTTATCAAAAACATCACAGTTTGCATTAGAAAAACTTGGTTTTGGTGCTGACGAAATTCATAATATTGCAGACCCAAGAGCTATTATGGCTTTAGATATGGCACGAAGATTTGCTGAGACTTCTAAAAAAGTCCAAACAGCAAATAAAAAGGTTGCTCGTAAGCCAAAAGTTCTTAAAGGGGGAGCAAAAACAAGTTTAAAAGCAGGTAAAAATCGTGTTGTTGCATCAGCACAAGAGGCTTTTGATAAAAACCCATCCAGAGCTAATGCTATGGCTTTAATGAAAGCAAAGCGTAGTTCTAAAACATAATTTTATTTTAGGAGAATAACGTCATGACAATGACAACAAATGCCCAAAATACCTTTGCTCAGATAGGTATAAGGGAGGACCTTGCCGATATTGTCTATCGCATAGACCCAGAAGAGACACCTTTTCAGAGTAATATTTCTACCGCAGGTAGAGCTACTAACCGTTTTGTAGAATGGCAAATTCAAACTCTTGCTTCACCAAGCACAAGTAACTTCCAACTTGAAGGTGATGAGCCTACACCAACTGCTGCTACAGCTCGTAGTCGTGTTGGAAACAGAGTTGCTATTTCTTTCAAAACATTTGCTGTAACAACAACTGCTAATGCTGTTGATGTCGCAGGAATTGATGACGAACTGGACGAACAAAGACTACTTCGTGGTTTGGAACTCAAACGTGATATGGAAGTAATTTTGTTAAACAACAATGCACAAACAGTCGGTGGCACTCAAACTGTTACCGAGTGTGCAGGTTTACCATCATTTATCACTAATACTGATAATACAGGCACAGAAAGATTTACTGCTGCAACAGGTGATGGAACTGATGCTTGGAATTTTGCTAATTCCACAACAAGAGCATTAACACTTACTATTCTAAATGGTGCTTTGAAAGAAGCCTATGTAGATGGTGGTGCACCAGATTTCATTATGCTTTCACCTGACCAAAAAATTAAGTTTTCTGGTCTTGCATTAGCATCTTCTATTAGTGGAGCTGCTCAAGTGCGTCAAAGCATCAGTAAAGATGAAGCTGCAACTATTGTTGGTTCTGTAGAAGGTTGGCTATCGGACTTTGGTTCTATTGCTGTAACCGTCAACAGACAAATGGCAAGTGATACATCTTTCTTAGATATTACTGCTTTCATGGTTGATAGTAAGTATGCAGAAGTAGCATTTCTTGAGCCAATGCAAAACAGACCTTTGGGAACAACAGGTTTGGCAGATCGAGAAATGATTTATGCTAGTTACACACTTAAAATTGGTGCACCTAAAGCCCATGCTTTTGTAAGTAATTTATCGTAACCTTCTTGGAGTGGAGAGGTTTAAACGCCTCTCCATTTTTTTATTATGCAAATTAGAAATAAAGACGTAAAAAAAGATGCTCCGTTATTAGGTATGGGTCATCCTGTACTATCGGATTATAAACTTGTTAAGAAAAATAAAGAGCAAGCTGTTTATGTAAAAACAGACCCTTTAACTTACACAAAAAGTTACATGGTTGTTGACCATAAAACAAAAGAAATTACTGTAGGAAAAATATTACCTGACAATATTGCTAAAGCAACTGTTAAGCTAAACAAAGAAAAACAGAATAACTTTGATGGTTATAAGGGTAAAGAAATGGTGCAAGAGTTTTCTGTACCAGAAATGTTATTCCAACAGATAAAAGAGCAATCAGGCTTGGAAGCAAGAACAGGACTTTATGACGAGAAAAAAGCTAAGTCTATTCTTGATGACCCTGACAACAAATATTTAAAAACTGTACCCCATAAAATAGGCAACAGGAAACGTGAGATATGAGTATTGAAAACTATAATGAGTTACAAGCCCATTTAGCAGATACAATTAACAGAACAGATTTATCTGATGCTGTAACTACGTTTTCACCAACAGCTTTAGACAGTCAGATTAAAAGAGCTATTGCACAAGCAGAGCAAAGAATACAAAACAATATTATGTCTAAAGGTGGTATCAGCCATATGGAAAAAGTTGATGATACACTTAATACAACTGGTGGTACTGAATCAGTTACTATGCCAACAGGTTTTTTAGCTTTACGCAGTATGGCAATTACAACAAATCCTTACACAGTGTTGCAAGGGTATGGAGATATTAACAGTTTATTTAATACGTTTCCATCTACAACACAATCTAAACCACAAGCCTATTCAATAGTCGGCACTAACAAGGCTTTTTTTAGACCAATACCAGATGCTTCTTATGATCTTAGAATTATTTACTATGAATCAATACCTGCTTTGTCAGCGTCTAATACATCTAATTGGGTTTTAGAAAATGCAATAGGTGTTTATGTCGGTGCTTCTATGGTTGAGTTATGTTTGTATGTGCAAGATTATAATGCAACACAGATATGGGAAAGTTTTTATGATGCTCAATTAGCTGACCTAATGAGAGATGACAGAGTAACACGATTTGGTGTTGTGCCAACAAGAGCTAGTGTCCAGGTTGCTATTGCATGACCAAACAATCTACCCTTGTAAGCAATAACCCAATAGAAATAACAAAATTTATAGAACGACAATTTCAAAGACCTTTACCTTTACAATCCTACTTGGTAGCCGATTTACCTGACCCTGCTGAATTTATTAATACAGCAATTATAGTTTCCAATGAAACAGGCGGTAGAACGATTGCAACAAGTGATGGCAGTAACTGGAAAAGAGTTAAAGACGGAGCAACAGTAAGCTAGGAAAAAATATGGCAGATTCAGCAACCACAAGAAACAGACTACGCAAACAAAGTTTAGGCAGTAATGTTAATACATGGGGAGACACAAAACTTAATGAAGTATTAGATTGTGTTGACCAGATAACAGATGGTGTAGAAACTATTAATTTAACAGGTGATTATACTCTTACTACATCTAATTACACTGTTAGCGACCAAGCAAAACAAAGAGTTTTATTGTTTACAGGTAGTTTATCAAGCTCTGCAAACGTAGTTGTACCTAGTTCTGAAAAACATTTTATTATTTACAATGCAAGTGGAGCAAACATAGTACCTAAAACATCTAGTGGAACTGGACCGACTATTCCAACAGGTTTTTATACGACAGTGTATTGTGATGGCTCTAATGTTTATTCCAGACCATTTTTTGTAAACGGTGCTATGCAAACGAGTGGTGCAGTTACAGTTGGTGGTAAAATCCTTAACCTCACTACAGGTACACTTGATAGCGATGCAGTTAATAAAGGACAAATGGACACAGCTATTGCAGCTTCAACATCTTCATCAACAGCAGGTACAGTAAAAGTTACATCTTCTGATACTACTAATAGATTTCTTGGTGGTGGTGGAGGTGCTTTACAGGCAGGGACAGGAATAACACTAACAGTTAATAGTGCAGGTGCAGATGAAAGTTTAACAGTAGCGAGTAGTGTAACCTTAGATGGTAAAGCAAAAGTATCTTCCAATGATACAACGTCAAATTTTCTTGAAAATAAAATTGTTGCAGGAAGTAATGTTACTGTCACTACACTTAATGATGGTTCAAACGAAACTTTACAAATTACTGCGACTGTTCCTGCAACCATTGAAGAACACGCATTGTCTTATGCTATGTCATTATAGGAGAATAATATGAGTTTAAAACTACTTGGTAAAGCTGATCTTAGTGCTACCACAAATACCTCAGTTTATACTGTTGGCTCTGGAAAAGAGGCTTTAGTTAATGTAAATGTTTGCAATCGAAATTCATCAGCAGTAACAGTACGATTAGCTAATGCAGATGGAAGCACACCATCAAATGATGAATACATAGAATATGATTACAGCTTGGCAGCTAATGAAAGTTTTCAACGCACAGGAATCCATATGCAAGCTGCACAAATTATAGTTGCGTATTCATCTGCAACTAATGTGTCAGTAGTCGTTGATGGATTAGAAAGGACAGCTACATAATGGGTATACATAAACCAACAGCAGGTGCAGTTAATCTAAGTCATTATCCAAATGATACATTAGATACCGATAATTGTTATCCAAGTAATTCTATGCAATCAACATTCGTTGGAGATGGAACTTTTTCAGGCGATACGTTTTCAACAGGTCAAATTTACGCATCAGCTTTTATTGCAAGAGCAGATTTTACCTGTGATGGGATTGCTATGGAAAACTGGTCAACTGGTGATAGCGGAGATGATTTTGTCATGGGCATATGGCAAAGTGATGCAACAGGGCAACCAACAACTAAATTAGGTCAAACGGCTGAAGTTGCACTTGATGGAAATGCTACAGTTCGCGTAGCTGATACGACTGCTGATATTAGTATAACAAAAGGATTATATTGGGTGGGTTTTTCTTTAAATGCTAACGCACAATTTATTAAAGATACACCAGGGACAAACCATAAAGCCTTTCAAACCAATTATGGAAATGTAATTTGGGCAGGAGGAAATTTTGCAGTCAATAATTACGGTTATTGTTGGAAAAAAGCATTTACATATAACACAACTTTACCAGATATTAGTTCTCCAACATGGAATACATTTGGTCCTGCTATGTGTTTAAGAGTTAAATAAAAGGAAATAAAAATGGCAGTATATTATGATAAAAATGGAAATGCTGATTATTCAAAACACGTTCCTCGGGAATACACAGAACCTAAAAAATTAACAAAAACTGAATTTATGGACACATGGATTGCAGGAGGTTTAACTGCATCACGATATGGTGTTGTGATTAAGGCTATGAGAGATAGTTCTGACGGTGATGTTATATATGCCTATGAACGCTATGCAGGGTCTAAGTTTTTTACCAAAGAAATTACAGAAAGTTTAACGTCAACATTGGTTAGTAAATCAATTATGACAAGTGATGAACGAACTGCTTTTTTAAATGCTTGGACAAAAGTGTAATGCCATTATCTGCAATTCGCATACAACCAGGCATACATCCAGACGATAGCCCTTTGACGGCTGAAAACTATTTTGTTGATGCAGATAAAATACGGTTTGTAAATGGAAAACCAGAAACAATAGGCGGTCAGGAAAAGGCTTCTACTGAAACAATATATGGTAAAGCCAGAGGTATGATGACATGGAGTGATAATAGTCGTAATCCTTACCTTGCTATAGGCAGTAATACAGACTTGTATGCTATGGATAATGATGGTGATTTATTAACAATTACACCAATTATTGAACGTGGCACATTATCTAACCCATTTACAACTGTAAATGAAAGTACAACAGTAACTGTTGGTGATACATCTCATGGTTTAGAAGTAAATCAGCTTGTTAGATTTTCTGGTGCAAGTGCAGTTGGTGGAATTACAATCAATGGTGATTATCACGTTGTTAGTGTAACAAGTGTTAATGCCTATACAATTACACATACAGCACAAGCAACTAGCGGTGCAACAGGTGGTGGCACTGTTGATTATGAATATGGTTTAGCACCTGGACAAGAAAATGGTCTTGGAGGTTTAGGTTATGGAACAGGTGGTTTTGGTACTGACGGATTTGCAAGCCCTAGTACAAATTTAGATTTATTTCCTAGAACATGGACACTTGCTAAATGGGGTCAGAACCTTATTGCTTGCCCAAGAGAAGGTCAGATATATGAATGGTCGCCACAATCAAGTGCAACAGAAGCTATTAGTGATGGTGGATTTACCACTATTGGCGGTTATTGGACTTTAGGTACAGGGTGGAGTTTAACAGGGAGTGATATTAAAGCATCCGCAGTTAATAGTGACTTAACACAATCTATATCATTAGGTGCAGGTGCATGGGCAATATTAGATTTTGATGTCAGTATTGCAAGTGGTTCTGTTTATGCTTTTTGGGGAACTACAACAATAAAAGCAGCAATAGGCTCATCAGGTACATATAAAGAGGTTTTTTATACAGGAAATGGTGGCAGTCAAACATTTAAACTAACAGGAGGTGGTTTAAACGGTGCGGTTGACAATGTTTCCGTTAAGCAATTAATGAGTGCTAATTTAATACCCAATCAACCTGCTAAAGTTGGCTCTACATTTGTAACACCAGAACGAATATTAGTAGCGGTTGGTAGCACAGATGGTAATGGTAATTATGACCCATTAAGAGTTTCTTGGACTGATACAGGAAACAATCAGACATGGACAGGAAGTGCAAGTAACCTAGCAGGTAACTTTACTTTGAGTAATGGTACATATCTTGTGCGTGGCATATCTATGCAGAATGAAAATGTTATTCTTGGTAATGACATGATTTACACTATGCGGTTTACGTCTGACCCTACAACTGTATTTAACTTTGATTTAGTAGGTACTGGTTGTGGTTTAATTAGTCCTAATGCAGTTTGTGAAGCAAGAGGAAGATTGTATTGGTTAAGCCCAAGTGGTCAGTTTTTTGCTTATGGTGGTGGTCAGTTAGAACCCATTGTTAGCTCTGTACGAAGAGAAATGTTTAGTAATTTAGCATGGGTACAGCATGATAAAATATACGCATGGCATAACTCAGCATACAATGAGGTGTGGTGGAGCTACCCTGATGAACGTGATGGAAACGAAGTATCTCGTTATATTATTTACAGTTATACAAACGGAACATGGAGTTTAGGTACATTTAACCGATCTTCATGGTGTGATGCAGGAAGTTATCAATATCCATTGGCAGTAGATACAGATGGCAATATCTGGTTTCACGAAAAAGGGTACTCAGATGATGGCTCTGCACGTTCTTGGTCATTAACAAGTGGTTGGTTTGATATTGGTGATGGTGATAAGCATTTGCTTATTAATGGTATGTACCCTGATGCAGAAGATTTGCAAGGTGGTTATAACGTAACCTTTACCACTCAAATACGAGATGCAAGAGGCACTAATGAACGTGCGTACAGTTCTCAAAACATAACAAACAATACAGGTCGTGTTGATGTTAGAGCAACAGGACAAGTAGCTAAGATTACATGGAGTGCAACTGATGCACCTAGTTTTTACAGACAGGGTACTCCATCAATAGACATTAATCCAACAAGCAGGAGAAGGTAATAATGTTAGATAGTTTAAGTTTCGGTTTTTCAAAAACAAAAGAAAAAACAGAAAAAACAGGCACAGAAGATGTAAAACAAGATTCACGTACTTTGCCTATTGTTCCTGATGATTGGATGAGAATGTATGGTCAGTTAGCTGATTTAATAGGTTTTGGTCAGTCTTTTCGTGGTGGCACAGTAGATGATATGTATAAACAAGGTATAGATCGTTCAGCACAAGGCAATTTAGGTCCTCCTGCCTTAGATAATTATGGTGGCACATTTCCTACAGGAACAGAGTTAGGTAATTTAATAACAGGTGGCGGTTTTGAAAACATTGGTAATATGCAAAATTTAAACATGGGCATTACACAACAACAAGTAGATTTATTTAGACAAGCAGGTATTCCAGAAAATGAGATTTTTTCTTTAATACCAGAGCTAAATACAGATGAAGAATATAATAATCTTGGTGAAGGTATGTTGTTTAGAGATGAAGAAGGAATAAAAACAAAACCTATTTCAAATACGCAATCTACATTACCTGAGCCAAGTGTAGGTTCTAATTATGACTTTGCACAAGATTTTGCAGATATGGATGCAAATCAAGAAGAAGCATCACAAAGACTTGCTCGATTAAGAACTATGAGTTCAGTAGGGAGATAATAAATGGCAATTTTTAGAGGCGAACCTGTAGCAAATAGTCCAGGAATGAGAGATCAAACAGAAATATCTAAACCTATTAACGAACCTATATATGACAGAGCTTTTTCTGCTAGCGAGTTGCCTATAGAACAACAAGTAGGTATTGGTTTAACTCCTGCACAACAAGAAGCAACACGAAGGCAGTTAGCGTTATTAGACGAACAGCCTAGAGGATTAGATTACCTTGAAAATTTAACAACAGGAAGAACACCAGAAGAGCTAACAAGGGTAGGTCAAGGCATTGAAGATTTAGGTGCTGACTATTATCGTGGGTATATGGACAGGGGTTCTTATACTATGGGTAGTTTAGAACAAAATTATCCAGAATTGTATGAACGT
>MDTG01144011.1_pt1 | contig 11057 bp, 9 predicted proteins | sample 811421 | NCBI WGS metagenome assembly MDTG01 (sample SAMN05326645, study PRJNA326480) | marine metagenome | isolation source: seawater | place: Pacific Ocean: South East | collected 2011 | reverse complement strand
GGCGCCGAGATCCAGCCCGTCGCGAATCAGTGCCTCGAACTCTTGCATCACGTCTTGAAGAAATAGGGGCACCAGCTCACGTGCATCACCGCGGACAAAGCCGAGCATGCTATCGATGGTGCCTTCAACGTTGCGCAACGCGGTGGTGAGGTTGTCGCAAATGTCGCTGCGCTCGTTATCTTTGAGATCAGCGCGGGCAAGTTGTGCCAAGTAGAGGGTGGTAGATGCAATCGGTGTGCGGATCTGGTGCGCGAGACGTGCAGCCATCTCGCCCATCGCCATCAAGCGCTTCTTTTGGCTTTCGAGCTGCTGGGACTCGTGGAGCGCGGTGGTATCAGTAATCAGAATCAGCTTTTCTCCAGAGTTCCCCAAGGGCTGGACCGACACAGACACGTGCCGGCGTTTATCGCCCTCTGCAGACTCGTATCGCAAATTGAGCGAGCGGCGCTCAACCGAGGACCACGATTCGCCAAGCACCGGCTCACCGACGAGCTCAATGGCGTGGGGGTTTGCGTCACGAATAATGTCGTGGCGATCAACTAAGAGCATGCCACCAGGCAGGGACTGCACGAGTGCAGAAAGCCGCTGAAATATGACCTCTTTCTCGGCCAACTCGCGCACCAGTTGGGTCCGGCTTTGGTGCAACTCTCGCGTTAGCCGCTCTACCCGCTCACAGAGATCCATGTAACTGGTATTGAGTTCTTGTGCGGCACGGTCGAGCGCCAGATCGACCTTTGGTGCCGGTATTGGCTGTTGCTGGGCGGTTTGCATGCGATAGCTGCCCGCTGCTTTGTGAATTCAACAGTTATCTTGCAAAAACCGTGCCTATTTTATTTATGTTTATTTTTCAATAAGTTAGATGACTACTGGGAGTAGTGCGTCAAGATGTCGACAGGTAATTTCGAGGTCTTCGCGCTCTATTCGGCGCGCTCCAGCCCTTGCTTGCGCATTTTTTCCACGAGAGTGGTCCGCTGCAAACCGAGGAGCTTTGCCGCCCGTGCGACCACTCCACCCGAGAGGTCCAATGCCTGCACAATCAATGTTCGCTCAATCTCGGCCATGCGTGAACGCAAATCGATGCCGTCTTCCGTAAGGCCCAAGAGGACGATTTCTGATCCGCCGTCCTTGGCGGGCTCTTCAATGAACGCAAAGTCAGGCATACGGGGGTTGGCGAGATCAGGCGGCAGTAATGAGTGTGAGCGCCAACGCTCTGGCAGTTGGGCGGCGGACACCTGCTCATCGGGATGAAGAATGGTCAGCCGCTCCATAAGGTTAGACAACTCTCGAGCATTACCGGGCCACTGATACTGCCGCAAGGCGTCAAAGCAGGCTTTCGATATCTTGGTGCTGGTACCCCGCTGCTTGTTAAAGCCTTCCAGAAACCGCTCGCCAATGACCTGCACGTCATCCGGACGTTCTCTCAACGGCGGAATCTCGATGGGGAAAACATTCAAGCGGTAATATAGGTCGGCCCGGAATTTGCCCTCTTCGGCATGGGCCTCAAGATCTTGGTGGGTCGCGGCAATAATGCGCACGTTGGCTTGCTGGGTTTTGTTGCTGCCCACTCGCTCAAAGCTGCGCTCCTGCAGCACGCGCAAGAGTTTGACTTGCATGCCCTGGGGCATGTCGCCGATTTCATCAAGGAATAACGTGCCGGTCGCCGCTTGCTCGAAACGGCCCACCCGGGCTTGAATGGCGCCAGTAAAAGCACCCTTTTCATGCCCAAACAGCTCAGACTCAAGTAATTCAGCAGGAATTGCGCCGCAGTTCACGCCCACAAAGGGCCCTGCCGCCCGATCAGATTGGCTGTGGATACCTCTGGCCACTACCTCTTTACCGGTGCCGGACTCGCCAGTGATCAATACGGAGGAATCAGTCGGTGCGACTTTCTCGACCATGTCTCTGACCAGCGCGACCGCGCGGCTGACACCGACGAGTTCCTGCACTTGAGCCATATGCTCAGTCACCTACTTTCAATCATTGACAAGATCACAGCCCTCAAACCAACACTGCTCAATCCGATGAAGTCACCTACCATGCCTCAATAGATCTGCCGCACTCCTTGTGGCATCCAGCAGCAAGTCCCAAAACCACTTTACATCCAAAAGGCGGGCCGTCAACTTTTTGACGACTCGAGTATATTGAATCGAGAAGTTGTAATGCCATGGCTTGGAAACACAGCCCTTGTGTACGGTAATAACAACAAGACCGAAGCTTGGGCGGTCTTGCAATCATACATTGTGCTGATCAGGACCGTTTCAGGCGTTATTTTGCGGCGCGATGCAAGTAGCCATCCGGAGCGACACTGACGAGAAACTTCAATCTAATTTAGACTTCTCGGCTTCGGCACAGGCCTCAAATATGACTCGGACAACGTGCTCGATATCATCTTGTCCCATATCGTGATAACTCGGCAGGTTAATCGCTCTATTGGCGATATCCTGTGCATGGATAGTGTGAGTAGCTGAATCAAACATAGGAAGGCTAGACAAAGGCCAAAAAAACACCCGAGCATCCACATTCTCTCTTGCGAAGTTTTCCTGCAATATTTCTCTAGTAACCCCCATCTGGCCATCAAAAACAACTACGGGCATCCAGTACCCGTTAACTGTACCCCTCGGCTCAGGATTCATAGTGACAGCTGGCAAACCTATCAATCTCTCTCGATAAGCAGCAAAGATTTCTCGTTTTCTTGCAACAAGCTCCTCAATGCGTTCTATCTGCGCACAGCCTACTGCCGCTTGAAGATTAGACATTTTATACTTAAAGCCGATTTCATCAGGCCAAAACTGCTTTGATTGGACCTGTGCGCGTCCATGGTTACTCAGCGTTAGCACCCTGTCATACATTTCCTTGTCATTGGTAACGAACATACCACCCTCACCGGTGGTCAGCGTCTTGGTACCATGGAAACTAAAGGTTCCAAACACACCCATCGAGCCTGCTCTTTTCGTTTGAAATTGGGAGCCAATGGCTTCAGCAGCATCCTCAATAATCGGGATATCGTATTTATCTCCGATCTCCAGCAATTGATCCATTTCGCAAAGGTTGCCATATAGATGCGCCGCAACAATGGCCTTGGTGCTGGAGGTAATAGCAGCCTCAGCCTTGCTGGGATCAATACACCAGGAATTTTCTAGGATATCCACAAATACTGGGGTTGCACCAAGGTTCACGACGGGCGATGCAGTAGCTATCCAGTTGGTGTCGGCCATAATGACTTCATGGCCTGGCCCAATACCCAGTGCCGCCATTCCCATGTGCAACGCGCCAGTGCAACTAGAGGTCGCAATGGCGTAGTTCACCCCGAGATGTTCTTTAAAGAGCTCCTCGAATCGATTGATGTATGCATAGCACTGATCTCCCCAGCCGTTTGCTGCAGCATCAGTTGCATAGCTGACTTCGAGATCAGTTATCGAGGGTTTTGAATAAGGAATATGGGTACCCATTTACTGCATCTTCAGTTGTTCACGGAAAATCCTGAATCCAGCTCAGCAATGCGATCACTTATCCGGCCCCAAGAGAGATCTTTCTCCGAGACAACATTCGGTAGAACTGGCCAATCAATGGCAAGAGCTGGGTCGTCATAGCGGACACCTGATTCGTATTCAATGGCGTAGACCGCGGATACCACATAGACAGCAGTCGAGTTGGGCTCTAAGGTTATAAAAGCATGGCCGAAACCTTCCGGAATGACCATGCTGAGCCCATTCTCAGGGGTGAGCTTTTTGCCAAACCACTGAAAACGAGTCGGCGAATCTGGACGGAGATCGACACCCACATCCCAGATGGCTCCAGCCGTGCAGGCAACGACCTTGGCTTCCGCATAGGGTGGAAACTGAAAATGAATACCCCGCAGTGTGCCGGCTTCGATGGAGGAGGATGTATTCACGTGAACAGCTTCAGTGGGTCGCCCAGCAGACGCAAGATCTTCCGCTGCAAAGAGCCGGGTAAATTGGCCTCGCTTATCCTGATGGACCGCTCGGTGGAGCACAAAAAGATCCTCAATCGCAGTTGCTTCGAGTTTCATATACGCATTGCCCCCTGTTAGAGTTGCCGCACTGCGGGCTGAGCCACCCAGATACGTGCGTCAGGAGCAAGTTTTCGGGTTCGTTGCGCCAGTTCTGGTGCGATATTCCACGGTAAAATCAGCACATCGCTCGGATTAGCAGAGCCCAATTTTTCTGGGGCCAACACCGGTACCTGTGAACCTGGGAGGAATCTACCCTGTTTCTCCGTAATAGCGTCTACCACATAGACTAAATTTCTGGATGCCTCTCCAACGGCATTTAGAAAGGTGTTGCCCTTGTGAGCAGCACCATAACCAGCCACCACATCACCCGCCTGATGACGCTCTAGGAACCAGTCGCGCAACCCACAGATCGCCGCTGTCGCTCGATTGGCAAACGCCGCCCATGCGGCAGGGTCAAACAAACCGGCATTCAACTCTGCCTGCAGGGTTGAATGCACAGTATCGTCAGCCTGTCCGCCTCGGCTAAGCCAGTAACGGTTAGAACCGCCATGGGTTGGTAAATGATCGACATGGATCAGTTCGAGACCGTGGGCACGAGCGACCACCCTAACGGAGTGCGCAGTCAGATAGGAGTAGTGCTCATGGTAGATGGTGTCAAAGAACGTCTTTTGCAAAAGCACCGTGAAGGAGGGATTCTCAATTGTGATCACGGTCTTTTCATGGGCCAGTATCGCCATGCCTTGCATAAAATCGTGCATATCCGGGATATGCGCGAAAACATTGTTAGCGGCGATCAACCGCGGACGGCCATGACTGGCAAGGATATCGGTTGCCGCTTGGACTCCAAAAAACTTGGTCAGCGTCGGGATGCCGGCGGCGCGTGCTATCGAAGCAGCATTTTCGGCTGGTTCGACTCCCAGCACAGGTACGCCTAGAGACTGAAAAGCGGACAGCAAATAACCATCGTTACTGGCTAACTCGATCACCAGCGTATTGACACCGAGATCAAGATTTTTTTGCATCGCGTGAGCGTAGTTGCGTGCGTGACTTACCCATGTGGAGCTAGCTGAAGAGAGATAGGGATAGGCATTATGGAAAATGCGATCCGGCAAAACATACTCTCCCAATTGACCCAAGCCACAATCGGAACAGATGTGCAGGTGAAGAGGAAATTTATCGAGCACCTCGTCTGGAGTTCGCCCATATTCGGCCGGCAACGGCTGGCGCCCGAGATCCAGCACGCTTTCCAGGTGCGGTGAGCCGCAGACACGACATTCGGCTGATCCGCGCTGTGAGATAAGCTCTGTCATATAGATTCGGTTTCTTTGATATCTGAAGTTGAGGTCAAAAGATGCCCATGCAGTGCCTTGACAGTCTCTTCAAAGGTCATCGTCGGTTGATAGCCGGTATCTTGAACAAGACTAGCGATGGAAAAGGCTTCTTTTTCTAAAACAATATCGTTGTATGGAAGCTTACCAAACTGCATCTCCCTGTCTGAGGGAAAGAGGGCATACATCCGCTCGACGTATTTTCTCAACCTCTGCGGCTCACCAGAGCCTACCCAGTAGGCTTTTCCGGGCTTGCCTTTTTTACAAATCAGGTAGTAGCCAAGCGCACAGTCCTCCACCGAGATGACATCAAAAAATTGCTCGCCACTGGAAAAAATAAGCTCTTCGCCGCGCATCAATTTCTGCAGAGTTACTTGGAGGAAGGAGTCCTTGTCATCATCTGGCCCCATCACATGCGAGTGCCACACATAAATTAAATCCATTCCTTGCTGTGACGCCCTAACCTCGACAGCCCGCTTAGCGGCCAATTTAGCCACAGAATAGATTACGTGGCGGTTGAACTGGTTATGTTGGTGATAATCTAGTTCCAGATACTTCTGAGTAAAGGCTTCTTCCATGGTACCGACCTGAATAAACCGCGTGCAGCCAATGTGGCTAGCTGCCTCCAGAGCAGACACGGCCTGCGTAACATTTTGCAGCTGCGCCGCCACGTTGAGATCGGATAGGCCTTGCGCGCCACCCCAGGCGAGGTTGAAAAAAAGGCACTCAGCCCCTGCCTTCCAGCCCATTTCGCTCAGCACTGCGGGCAAACAAGAAATGTCAACCATGTCCAGCTGGAGATACTTGGCACCTCTTAGTCTGTTCCGCCTTACTGTCCGAATGTGGTTTTGCTGCTTGCGCCCCAAGGCCAGCACTTCAACACCGCGGCGACTGAGATACTCGACAAAGGCAGCACCGATAAATCCAGTGGCTCCGGTCACAATAGCTTTTTTCATACTGGCAAAGTCTGTTTGATGATCTTGTCAAAATCAGCGTAAGCGACGAAGCCTGTATCTTGAAACAGAGAGAAGGTATCAAAAAACTGCGCATGGTATGAGCTGACTGACTGATTCGGCTGAATTGGCAAAGCCTGAACCATCCGTTCAAACTGTGCGAAATACTGCTTCAGTGTCGCCGGCTTGGATGTGCCGATGAAATAGTCTGCCTTGTTGCGGCCTCTCTGGCCAATCATGTAGTAGGCGCGTGCGACGTCATCGGTAAGCACAATGTCATATAGCTGCTCATTCTGCGGGGGCTCATACACTTCACCTCGCACAATCCTTTTAAGGGTCGATGCAATGTAAGTGCCTCGGGATAAGTCCGGTGCCAGCGGCACTGAGAGGCGAGTATGGACGTAATCGATCTTTTCAAGATAAGCGACCACTCTACACATATCTCGCGCCGCCAACTTAGCCAGTGCGTAGTCCGTCTGCCCTGAGCGGAACGGCACCTCGCTCATACCTTGCAAAAAGTCTTCGATGAAAGTTTCTTCAAGCGTGCCGGCATTGACGAATCGGATGCATCCAAGCACCTTTGCTATGCGCACTGCCTCTGCCGCATGAATAGCGTTATCTAACTGATCAGCGAATGAACCATCAGCTAACCGTTCTTGCCCTCGCCAAGCGAAATGAAAAAAAACCGTTGTACTATCCGCCGTCCATGACAGCTCTTTCATGCGTTCGGGAAGTGCAATCACCTCATCCATGTCGAGTTTTAGATAGGCCGCGCCATCTCCAAACTGCCGCGCAACCTCTGAGCGATCGAGACATTGCCGCCCCAGACAAAGCAAACTGACTCCATGAGAGGCCAGATATCTTGCTACGGCCGAACCAACAAGACCAGTTGAACCGGTAATGATTGCTTTTTTCACGAGTCGCCTTTCCCTATGTCAGCGGGCATATTGGTAGCCAGTGATTACAGAAGCCGCATACTTCGCACCCTTTACGGTGTTGAAACGAGCTTTTAGATGATTTGCACATTACTTACAACCAATAAAGCTTCGACTATGCTCCGGAGGAAGACACCTCCAGATACTCATGCGCATCATCGACGGGCTTTTACTTTATGAACTGCGAACTTTGACTAGGGGGAGCGGGAGGGGAATTTCGGCAGATGAAAATCTTAGGAGTCGGTATATGCCCGAATTTGCGCGCTAGTGACCGCTGCCACGTCCTCTTTCTCGCGCCACGCCTGATACCAAACGATGGTCCTGTTTAGAGCCGTTTCAAGATCCCAACGCGGTGCCCAACCCAGCTTAGCTTTTGCTTTGCTGCTGTCGAGCTTCAAGGATCCCGCTTCATGACTTTGCTGGGTATCTTCGATCTGCCACTTCGTACCTGGCGCACTGGCACATAGTTGATTCACAATCCAACTGACTGACTTGGCGTCGTCATCATTCGGGCCAAAATTCCAAGCTTCAGCATAGGCGCTGCCTTCCGAATAGAGCTTCTCTGCCAACAAGAGATAACCCGAGAGCGGCTCAAGCACATGCTGCCAAGGACGAATTGCATTCGGCGAGCGAATGGTCAGCGTTTCTCCTTCATCAAGCGAGCGAAGAAAGTCGGGAATCAGCCGATCGGTTGCCCAGTCACCACCACCGATCACATTGCCCGCACGTACGCTAGCAAGGTGGATATTGGCGTCCGCGAGAAAGGACTTGCGGTAGGCGGAAGTTACAATCTCGGCGCAAGCTTTGCTAGCCGAGTAGGGATCATGTCCACCTAAGCGATCATTCTCACGATATGGCCATGGCCACTCTTTGTTTTCGTAACACTTATCGGTGGTGATGTTGACGATGGCTTTGGAAGTGCCGACTTGGCGTGCAGCTTCCAATAGATTGATGGTTGCCATCACATTCGTGGCGAAGGTTTCAACCGGTGTGTTGTAGGACTCACGCACCAACGGCTGCGCTGCCATGTGGATGATAATACTAGGTTTAGCTTTCTCTACTGCGCTCGTGAGCGAGGCAACATCACGAATATCGGCCATGGTTGATTGTGCAAGGCGCGTCTGTAGTCGGGTTGCCGCGAAAAAATTCGCATGCGTAGGTGGTTCAAGCGAGTATCCATGCACTGAGGCGCCCAAGTCACAGAGCCAGTGCGCGATCCAACCGCCTTTGAATCCGGTGTGACCGGTCAAAAAGACTGTTTTATCTTTCCAAAAGCCTGGGTTCATTCCCAAACCTTCCATGGCGCCTCACCAGCATCCCAAAGCTCATTGAGATAAAGCTTCTCACGAAGTGTATCCATGGGCTGCCAGAAGCCCTCGTGCTTGAAAGCTGATAACTGCCCTTCGTTGGCAAGTCCAGCTAACGGCTCACTTTCCCAACTCGTTTTGTCACCGTCGATTCGATCGATAACGGCAGGATGCAGTACAAAATACCCACCATTGATCCAGCCACTATCACCCCCCGGCTTTTCTCGAAAGCGCTCCACGTTACACTCCGAGTCTAAATCCACAGCCCCATATCTCCCAGCGGGGCGCGTAGTCGTCAACGTGGCTTGCTTGCCATGATTTTGGTGAAACTCGATCAATGAGGTGATATCAACATCACCAACACCATCGCCATAGGTGAAACAAAAGCAATGCTCGTCCTTAATATAATCTTTCACGCGCTTTAATCTGCCGCCAGTGAGGGTATTTTCCCCCGTGTCTACAAGCGTCACCGTCCAAGGCTCCGCCTTATTTTCGTGCACTTTCATCGAATTGTCTTTCATAAAAAAAGTGATGTCAGACATGTGCAGAAAATAATTCGCAAAATACTCCTTGATCACATAACCCCTATAGCCGCAGCAGATGATGAAATCATTAATGCCATGAGCGGAGTAAGTTTTCATGATGTGCCAGATGATGGGTTTACCACCAATTTCGATCATTGGCTTCGGAATAAGACTTGTCTCTTCGGCGATCCGAGTCCCCAGACCGCCAGCCAAGATAACTGCTTTCAAATTGGCCTCCTCACACTCATATTTCTATAAGTCCATTCACCATCAGGTGCACCGGCATAAGCAGCTTCACACGGCTTGCGCGATTCTCAAACTAAAACTCATCGGCTTGCCTACCCATCTTAACCCGACGGTAAGTTACATTACCCAATCTGGGTGTTCTATGCGCACATTATTTTAACAAGTGCCGATCGGGATCTAGGCTGTAGAAAAACCTCTGTGCAGTGTCACGAGAACGAGGAACTCTATGGCTAAGGTAGCAATCGGCATCCCCCGTTTCAACGAAGAGAAGTACATAGAAGGCACGCTCCTAAGCTCATCCGTCGGTTTATCGTGTTCAAAACCACTTTGTAATTCACTACAACCAATCAGATAAAGGCAAAGGAAAGGAGCATGAGTGACAACACCACTTTTATTTAATTCAGCAGCCCTATCGTCCTTCCATGCTTAATCAGAGATAATGACACGGCTTTGACGACGCGGATTACTCATTAGGAATTGGCAGCGCTTGCGCTCCGGCGAAAAAAATGGCGAGACTAATAATCGGGATACCTTGTTATAACGAAGAGGCGCACATTTCCTCGACACTGATAAGCGCCATTCAGCAACTCGAAGTAAGCGACGATGTTGGCATCTTCATCTCCGATAATGCCTCGACAGACGATACGGTCGAAAAAATTGAACGCATACTTGAAGCGACGCCAAAATTTCGCGAACGGGTGTTCTTTCAACGGCATCATGAAGGTATCGGTGCGATCGCTAACTTCTGGAACACAATAGATAAAACCGACTCGGAGTTCTTTATGTGGTTGGGGGGCCACGACCAACTCTCCAAGGGCTACGTTAGTGCCGGGTTGCGCCATATGCTAGATGAGCCACAAACCTCGATGTTCTGCGGACAACACGTTGCACTTGCACCTAATGGCAATTCAGCAAAACAGGAGGTGGAATATGATTTCCGCCAAGAAAATCCCGTGGAACGTTATCTTCAATCTATCCTGCAATTAGATAATTGTTACGTATTCCATTCAATATTTCGGAGAGCGGACGTCACGAAATTTGGTCGTCCAGAGGTACCGTCTGCTGACCATATACTTATCAGCCACCTACTGTGGGCCGGAAAACTAGTGCAGTCCAACGAATGCTTCTATCGTCGCCGGTACTTTGACTCAGAAAATAGAGCCCAGAAAGTGATTCAGGGTGATTACGTGAACGCTGCGAATAATGTTGCTTTTTTTGAGGCTTACTTAAAAGATTTGACGGAATTAGCGCAAAGATTCCCCGATGAAATTCGCCAAGCGATCGTCACACAGGCCTCGAGTCTGCTTTTCCAGAGGTTTGGTCTACCCTCACCCAATTAAAAAGGCTGACGGTTATTTTTGCCCCACGAATGCTGAGAAATAGCAACTCAGATCGCCCATTATAATCAGGTAATGTCACTCGCACCCCGCCTCCAAACTGAGACTTATGTCCGTCTCTGGAGCACGTCCATCAAGATGCAAAACTCTCTCGCCGATGCTTGCCACGCTCAAAAAACAATGGAGAAAAGAGTTGGCCTTGTTCTATATCAAAGGCTGTGGGATCACCCGCACCCTTAGCGAAGCTAATCCAGTTATTTATTGTCAACACATCGCTGACAGTAAAACCGTTTTTGGTCGGCCCCCGTTTTGCCAGGAGCCTATCGGGCCATCGACCATCATATTCGGCTTCGATCTGCGCCCATTGACTCGGATACTCCATAAAGGGCTCACTATTCTCAGGTAGCGTCTTAAAATCAGGAAATTTTAATCCGTACTCGGAACAGCCACGCTT
>MDTG01132597.1_pt1 | contig 11057 bp, 9 predicted proteins | sample 811421 | NCBI WGS metagenome assembly MDTG01 (sample SAMN05326645, study PRJNA326480) | marine metagenome | isolation source: seawater | place: Pacific Ocean: South East | collected 2011 | reverse complement strand
TTTACATAATGAATTAATATGCAATGACCCCTTTTGACAAATGATATCGCAGGCAAAATCGTTTTTCCACATACAATAAGTCATTTCTAATTGTAAGTTTATTGGATGTTTAGAATTCTTTGCAATTACATGATCTGGTGCTTTGTTCTCGTAATAATTAACACTAACTAAATCAATATTTTTTATTATATTTATTCCAAATAAAAAACAGCTAATATCCATCAAATGCGGACTCAAATCAGCGAATACTCCACTTTTTTTATCTCTCCATTTGCTATCCTTGACCAATCTTGCAGTTCCATTGCCATAAAATAATCTACAAGAATAAATATTGCCCATTTTTTTTGTATCCAATATTTTTTTTAAAGTTTTTATATGTGGTTCAAATCTATGATTGTACGCAGAATATAAAACAATATTTTTATTATTAATTTGTTTTTTAAGTGCTAATAATTTTTTATAATCATTAACTAATAGCGGCTTTTCTACTAAAATGTTTTTTTTATTCTTTACACAAAAATTTATTAATTCTTCTTTATGGCTATCTGGAGTACAAATAAATACTGTATCATAAGAATCTAGAGGCACATCTTTTAAACTTTTATTTTTTATACTTTTAATAAAGGGATCAACCAATGAAACTACTTTAGTTTCGCTATCTATATATTTTAGTCTTTTTTTTCCTTGGACTCCATATCCTGCAATTACAATCTTCATATAAAGAAGTTAAATTTTTACTTTTTTTTCTAATTGACTAATTTTTTCAAGAATTTTATCAACCTTAATTGGAATATTTCCATCTATTTCACATTCACAGCTAGCAGCTATTGAACCTATTATACCTGCAAGAACAAGAGATTCAGATTTATATAACACTAGCGTTGAGTATGCTAAAAGAGCATCTCCAGCTCCAACAGCATCTACAACATTATCTGTAAAGGAGTCGATATTAAATGCCTCATTTTCAATTTCATTACCAACACATAATACTCCTTTAGATCCGAGTTTAAGTATTAAATTTCTGTAATTATTTTCTTTTCTCAGTTTAGTTGCGAGAGTACCTATATTAGAGTCTTGATCAGCTAATGAAAATCTAGCTTCCTTTTCATTTGGAGTAATTAAATCAAAGTCCATAAATTCTGAAATATTACCCCATCTTGTTGCGACCTGACTATCGGCTACTTTGAATACTTTTTTTGGGATAGAATTTACAAATTTTTTAATAGAAAGATTATTAAAAATTCCATGCCTGAAATCACTAAATATAACACAATCACTATTTATGGATTTAATTATAGAGTTAATCTTCTTAATTATGTTTTCATCTATTGGAGCATTATCAACTTTATCTATCTTTAAAAGTTTATATGTATCAGATGTAATGACATTCTTATTAGTTGTAGGTCTTTTTTTATCTATTATGGCATTAAGTTTAATATTAGATTTTTTAATAGAAGATTTGACATATTTCATCAAATCATCATCTCCCAAAACAGTTGTAAACGTTACTTTTGCTCCAGCCGCCTCGAGGTGTTTTGCAACAATACCAGCACCTCCAACATAATCATTCTTTTTATTGAATAAAACACTGAAAGTAGGGGTTTTAGTTTGTCCACCAATTAAAGAAGTTCTAGTATAAGTATCAACAATGGTATCTCCGATTACATGAATCGAAGTATTAGCTATTTTTTTTAGCGCCTTTCTTAAATCATTGAAGGATATTGAATTTTGATGAAGTAAAAGCAGTAATTTATCATAATTTAACCTAGGTAAATTTTGCTGTAAAAAATTAGATGATGAATAGACTATATCACCTGGTGTAAATAACATTTCCCCACCAAATTTCTTAACAATTTTTAATTCTTCATATGTTGCTTTTGGTAATCCTGTTGAAGTGTACTCAAATCCTTTTGCAAAATAATTTGGTTTTAAAATTTCAATATTTTTAAGAGGAGTAGCATTCTCATCAATCAAAACATAATCAACCATCTCAAATGCTGCTAAATTTAAAGCTCTCAAATTTTGTGGAACATGAGGTCTGTAAATTCCTTTTTTGATATGAAAATCAGATGTAATAGTTACAAGTAATATATCGCCCTTTGATTTTGCATACGCTAAATGTCTAATATGACCCGGATGAACTAAATCAAAAACTCCATGGCACATAACCAACTTCATTTTTTTATTTTTTTTCTTAATTAAATTTTTTAATTGATTTAAATTTTTAATTTTATGCTGATAATTTTTAAAGAAAGCTGTTTTCACTTTATTCACCCATATATTTAAACCAAGTTTTGGTTGCTTTATTAATATTTTTTTTATTCCATAATGGTGCTTTTTTCCAATTATTAATTTCATCCTTCATTAGTTTTATCCCATCTTCAAAAGATACTTTAGGTTTCCACTTTAATTCTTTAGTTATTTTTGAAATATTTGCCCAAGTACATTCAGGCTCGCCTGGTCTTTTTGGTAAATATATTATTTTTTTTCCACCTATTAAATTAGCTAATTTATTTATAGATTGAGGATTGCCTCCACCAACATTATAAATTTGTTGATTATATTTTGTTTTAGCAGCTAAATAAAAAGCCCTTACAAGGTCTGTAACATAAATGAAATCTCTTCGCTGTTTTCCATCACCTACAATAGTTAAAGGTTGATTTTCAAGAATTTGTTTGAAAAAAACTCCAAAAACTGCACCATATGCTCCTGTTGTTCTTACTCTTGTTCCGTATGCATTAAAAATTCTAATTGAGTTAAGTGGGATATCATATACCTTTGACCAATGAAGAGCACTTTGTTCCCCTAAATATTTACTTAGAGCATAGGGATACATATTAGATATTTTATGATTTTCTTTTGTAGGCACAGAAGCTAAACCATAGCAAGATGAAGAGGCAGCATATACAAATTTCTTTATATTAGCACTTTTACAAAGCTCAAGAATGTTAATAGTTCCTTGAATATTAACATTCATGTATTTTTTGGGTTGTTCTATAGAAGGAACTATATCTCCAATACCAGCAAAATGAAAAACGTAATCCACATCTTTAAAAATTTTTTTGTCTTTTATTGTTAATATATTGAATTTATTAATTTCTAATAACTTATTATTTTTATGATGAGCTAAGTTTTTTTTATGACCACCTGAAAAATTATCAATTACTCTTACTTTAAATTTTTTTTTTAATAAGAAGTCAACCATGTGACTACCAATAAATCCACCTCCACCAGTTACTATAGCAATTTTTTTCACTTTATTTTTAGAAATTTAAGTCGTTTAACATTGTGATAGATATCATTATTAAAGCTATCATCTATTAATTTATTTTTAAATGCATTACAGAGGTCTTTTACTGCGTCCTCTATTGTAAATTGAGGAACAAAACCTAAAAGATTTTTTATTTTATCAGAATTAATATGATAAGATCTATTATCATCACTTTCAGTTCTAATTATATCAATTGATTTTTTTTTGTTATATTCTTCTTCAACAACTTTTTTTACTATTATAGCAATATCCATAATCGATAAATTTTGATAACCAACATTAAATTTTTGATTCGCAATAACTTCTTTTGGAGCATCAATAAATAACTGTACTGCATTGCAATAATCTTTTATATGCAAGTTTGGTCTTAGTTGGTCTCCACCAAATACAGTTATAACATTTTTATTTACTGCATGATTAGTCAAAATATTTACGGATAAATCAAGTCTAAGTCTTGGTGAATATCCACAAACTGTGGCAGGTCTAAATGTAACTCCTATAAAATTTTCATCTGTATATTTTTCCAATATAGGCTCACATTCTCCTTTATATTTATTGTATAAGGTAAGAGGTACTAATGGATGATCTTCATTTACATCTGGTTTGTCTGAAACACCATAAACCGAACTAGATGAAGCATATATAAATCTTTTTATTTTGTTTTTTTTTGCAGCCAAAACCATTGGCTCAAATGAATTTAAGTTTATTGACGTAGATAAATTTTCATCAAGCTCAAAACTAGCATCATTTGAAATACAAGCTAAACTTAAAAAAATATCATGCTCTTTCGAAGTAGATGCAATTTTTTCATAATCTCTTATATCTCCATTGATAATATTTAAATTTTCATTTTTAGGTAAGAAATTTCCAAAATAAAAAGTGTCATATACGGTTACTTTAAAATCTTTTGCCAGTAATAAAGGTACCAAGGTTGTCCCACAGTAGCCTCCACCTCCCGTAATAAATATTTTTTTATTTCCCATATTCTTAATATTATTCCTGAAATTCTATTTACAATTATATTTTATATCCTGCAGAAACAGCGTCATTATAAAACATTTTAACAGTTTCTAATGAAAAAGTTTTGTGATCCTTATTAATTAAATTAATTTTTTTCAATAAATCATCAGCTACGGTAATTATGTGACAACCTACCAGCTCTGCTTGAAATATATTTAATAGTTCTCTTGGACTTGCCCACAAAATTTTGGACATTGGTTTTATTTTAAATTCTTGTAAAGTATTTTTTATCATTTCTGAGGGATCAACACCAGTATCAGCAATTCTGCCTGCAAAAACAGAAATAATTGTATAAACATCATCCTCAATACAATCTTTGATTGCCTTTATTTGATCCATTGTAAAAATTGCAGTTATATTTAATTTTATTTTTCTTTTTGATAAATTATTTATAACTTTATCTGTTAACTCTCCTTTGGTATTAGTAATAGGGATCTTTACATTAATATTTTCACCCCAAGATGCAATTTCTAAGGCCTGTTCTTCCATCTCAAACAAATCATCCGCAAATACTTCAAAAGATATAGGTTTTGAGGCTATAATGCTAACCAAATCATTCGCAAATTTTTTGTAATCTGCAACTCCAGCTTTTTTCATTAAGGTAGGATTAGTTGTAAATCCACTAATAAAATCAAGCTTGTTTAATTTTATTATACTGTCTAAGTTAGCTCCATCCGCAAAAATTTTAATATTTAAATCTTTTAAAATTTTATTATCTACCATTTTGTCTTATTTTTTTGTAAAACAGGATGTGAAACTAAAGAATGCCATATAACAACCTGGAAAGATTCTACAATCGGAGTTTTGTAATTTGGTGTAAATGATGGTACGACAATTACATTGGAGCTAATTTTGTTAATAAAACCTTGCTTATTTCCAATTACACCAAAGATATTTGAGCCTTTTTTCTTAGCATATCTAGCAGCATTTACAATGTTGACACTTACTTTTTTTTTTATATCTCCTCCACCTACTGAAAGTATAAAAATGGCATCATTTTTTGATAATTTTGATATCTTAAGCCATTCTGAAAAAGAAGTATTCCAGCCTTCATCATTAGTTCTTGCAGTTAATTCTGAAACATTATCTGTAATGCAGTAGCTTTCAATATTACATAATTTTCTAAAATCATTTACTGCATGAGAACAATTACCAGCCCCTCCACCAACACCTAAAAAAAAGAGTCTTCCATTTCTTTTTCTTAATTGGTTAAGTTTGGTTGCAAAATCATCAATTTTGTTTGTATCAATTAAGGATGAGACTTTAGATACTTCATCAAAAAAAGTTAAAGCATGTTTTTTCATAGAAATTTATTATATTATTATCTTATCTGAACAATATTTTTCTTTGTTATTTCATACAAATAATCGCATTCGCTAATATTTTCTATATTGTGAGAAATAATTATCACAGTTTTGAAATTAGATATTTTGTAGATATTTTTTATTATTTTTTTTTCTGTAAGTGAGTCTAAAGCGTTAGTGGCCTCATCAAAAATAATTAAGTCAGGATCAAAATATAAAGATCTTGCAATAGAGATTCTTTGTTTTTGCCCTCCTGATAACCTTGATCCATTTTCACCAATTAATTCATAATAATTATTTGGATAGGTATCAATGAGTTGGTCTATTTCAGCAAATTTTGCAACATGCTTAACTCTTTCAATGTCAATTTCATTATCCTTAACGCCAAATGCAATATTTTTTAAAAATGAATCATTAAGTAAGAAAATATTTTGAGAGACATAACCTATTTTGATCTCGTTCTTATTTTTTGATAATCTATGATTGGCATTATACACTATTTTGCCCTTTTCTGGGCTATGTAAACCTAGCAAAAGATCAACAAAAGTTGTTTTACCTGAGCCACTCTCTCCAAGTATACCAATTGATTTATTTTTTTTAATTTTTACATTTAATTCTTCAAATATTTTTTTTGATTTAATTTTATTTGATGAATAAGCAAAATCTAATTCTTCAACATTAATTAATACTTCGCTGTCTTCAATATCTTTAAAATTAATTGTGCTATCATAATTGAAATTTTGAATCGTTTTATATTGATCAAACAACGTATTAACAACATAAAAATTATACTGAAGATTGTGACGAACTGCAATAATTCTATTAAATGATGGTAATATTCTGATAAACGCAGCTACAAAAAGACCTATGAGTGAAATTAGATAACTTACATTATCACCTCTATTTAAAAAAAATAAAATCAAAGACATAATTAGACAAATAGCTGTAAATTCAATTAGAGAATACGGTATAGCGGCAATAGTTTTTTCAGTAACATTTATTCTGGTATATTTATTATTAAGATCTTTTAAAATATTAATAAAATATTTTTCAATTCTATAAATTTTTACCTCTTTGACACCACGCAAACCTTCTTGTACAAAATTTAATCTATCAATATCAGTTTCTTGTCTTAATTTTCCATATTTTAATAAAATCTTTTTTGTTGATAGTGAGTAAATAATCAAAAATAATAAAGCATATATTAAAACTATTAAAACAGCATGTAGGTTAAAAAAAGAAAGGAGCAGTAAAATAGAAATTAGTACGATAACTTCAGCTATCAACTGAATAACACTGGAATTTAAAGAAGCAAAAATCTCAATTTCTTTAAGAACATAAGAAGTCAATTTTGAAGAATTGTTATTTAACAAATATTCCCACTTAGAGTGGACATACTTTTCAAAAAAAAAGTTTGACAATTTTTTTTGAATATTAAATTGTAATTTGCTTTTCAAGTAATTAAAAAATACAACGTAAATTGATTTAAGAAGGAATATTCCGATAATAACGAAAATAAAATTTGTTATACCTAAAAGAATAACAATATTACTTATAACTTCACCAAAAGGCAAATTAATAGTAATATCAGACTCTACATTCAAAATGATACCAATTAAAGGTATAACTAAACTAATTCCTATAACCTCTAATATTCCTAAAAATAAAGACATTATAGTTAAAACTATTATAGTGATCTTCTGACTTTTGGTCAGTAAATGTAAGTATCTAAATATATTATTAATCATTATATTGATTTAAAAATAAAATAAATCCCAAAGGCAAATATATCAAAATATTTAAATGGGAACTAAAAAAATTACCAGTGGGCACAAATGGAAACAGAGTAATAAAAATACAGTTTAATAAATAAATTTTTTTAACATTTAACTCAGAATAAGACTTTGCATTTTTTAAAATAAATAATAACAACTTATAACTAACAAGTAACAATAAAAAAAACACAGGTATAGTACCCAACAATCCAGTTTCTAACAATAATTGTATATATGTATTGTGAGGATGGGAGACACAAGGGACAAATCTCTCATATTCTTTATTCATAGAATGTTTATTGATTTCTATTTGAAATAATTCCCTAGAAATTTTAGGGCCAACGCCAGTTAATTTATTTTCTAAAAATTTATCATAAGAAAAAACATAACAATTATAAAAGTAAGTTGGAATGTATAAAGTGTTCAATTCCAGGTTGTCTTTATTATCTGTATCAGGATTTGAATACTTAAAAGCATCAAAAGTATTCAACACTATTCTATTATATATTTTATTGTCACTAGAGATATTGATAAAAATAATCATTAAAAACAAAAATAATAAAAATAAGAATTTTTTTAGAATACTCGAATTTATTATAAAAAAACAAATAATTAAGGTAAAAAATATATATAAAATTGCAACTCTTTCTCCCGCAAAAATAACACTCAATAAAACAAGAGATAATATAAATAAAAATTTGAGATTAATATTATTTTTATATTTAATTGAAAAGTAAATAAGAGAAAATGGTAATAACCTTGAGATATAACTTCCTAATATTTTCTCGTCACCAAAGAAACTTGAAGCTCTACCTTGTTCATAAGGTAAACCTATAATATTATAGCCAAAAAAAAATTGAAAAAAACAATCTATAGATAAAAAAATAAAAACAGCAGTTAAAAGTTTGGTAAAATTATTTAAAAAATTATTATGCTTCTCAAGCAAATACCAATAACCTAGTGCCATTAGAGGAAATCTAAAATAAAATAAAGATGCACTAAGTGATGATATTTGGTTAATTGAAAAAAAAGATATTATAATTAAATATACTGACCAAAATAAAATACTTAAAAATAAAAAGTTTTTATAAAAATAAAATTTTTTTTCATATAAGGTTAAAAAAATAAACAATAAACAGAAGATAGTTAATGCCAAACCACTTAAAAAAGGACCAGTTATATACAAAATTGGTATTAAAAATCCTAAATAATATAGAGTTTTACTAAATAATACTGGTAGAGACTTATTAATTAACACATTTATTTTATGCAGATTTATATCTTTTATATTCAAATAAAAAAATAAATAACAGCACTATAAAAATTTGAACAAAAATATAAATTGCTAGAGCAAATCTTGATTTAGAAATACTATCATTTCCTCCGATTAACTGTAAATCTAAAAATAAAGGTGTGTAAGAAACAACGTCGATAATATTATTTTGGTTATCATAAATTTGATCAATTTTATTTCTAATTACTTCATTATTGAGATTTTCAAATTCTTTTTTAGCCTGAATTGAATTACGAGCCTTTTCAGAAAATAAATTAATTGATAAGTTAAAATATTCATTAAACTTTTCAAATTGCCAAATATATTTTTCAATTTCTTTACTTAATATTGTTTTCCAATCAAGATTAACTGCCTTTAAAGTATCTTCTAAAAGATTACTTAGTTTTTTTTCTGCTTGTAAAATTTCAGAGTTTGAAAAAAGAAATTTCACTTTAAACGTATCATTATCGAGATTTGTTTCATTTTCAACAATGATTTTATAAGGATAATTTATTTCTTGTTTTTTATTCTTTACATATAAATTAAATTTTAATTTATTTAAAAAACTTTTTTTTAAATCAATTGAATTTATTTCTCTTTTATTTTTATTTATTAAAATTTTACCTTCAGGAAACAAAATTTCACTTGATTGATCTAGGCTTAAATAGTTCATTGAAAGATCGTTAAAACTAGATAGATTTAATATAAGATTTATTAAGTCAATTTTTATAAAATTTTCATCCTTTTCTATGAACTCAACTTCATAGCTAAAATTTGATTTATTCGGATCTTTATTAAAATCTTGTTCTAAGATTGAAATTATAAAAACTAATATAATCGTTGTAATTATTGGAATTAATAAAATCTTATATTTATGATATAAAATATAGTCAAAGTTTTTAAAAAAATTGTTATTCATATTATTTACTATAATAGTTTTTAAACCAATCTGTATATGATTGAATACCAATTATCATTTTAGTTGAAGGTTTGTAATTAATTTTTTTATATAATTTACTTACACTAGCGTGTGTTTTTAAAATATCTCCTTTTTGGAACGGCTTTCTTTCAATATTAGCTTTTTTATTCAATACTTTTTCAATAGTTTTTACATATTCAGTTAAGGTTTTTGGATTATTTGATCCAATATTAAAAATTTCAAACAGCTTATCTGATTTTTTTATTTTGCAATTAATAAGTCTTAAGATACTTTGAGTAACGTCCTCAACATATGTAAAATCTCTAACATGATTACCATTATTAAATAATTGGAGTTTTTTTCCATTGAGTATAGAATTTACAAATTTATATAATGACATATCAGGCCTTCCATAAGGACCATAAACAGTAAAGAATCGTAAGCCAATAATATTTAATTTAAATAATGAGCTATAAGTTGCTGCCATTACCTCATTAATTTTTTTTGTACTTCCGTAAAGCGAATTAGTAAAGTCAGTATTATAATTTTCCTTAAGAGGAAATTTATTTGATTCTCCATAAACTGAGCTTGATGATGCAAATAATAATTTTTTAATTTTAGATTTTTTACAGCACTCTAATAAATTATAAAATCCAATAACATTTGAGTCAATGTAAGCCTTTGGATTTTTAAATGAATATCTAACTCCAGCTTGAGCAGCAAGATGAACTACTACATCAAATTTATTTTTATTAAATATTTCTTTTAATTTAGTAATATTGTTAAGATCAAGTTTTAAAAATTTAAAATTTTTTTGATCTCGAATTAATTTTAAACGGTCTTTTTTTAAATTCACATCATAGTAATTATTCAAATTGTCAATTCCAAGAATATTTACATTCTTTTTAAATGACATGCTTTTTACTAAATTGAAGCCAATAAAACCTGCGCAACCAGTTATTAATATATTCATTAATTAGTTGGCATTTTAAATTCAGGACCAGATTTTATACTATTAGGCCATCTACTTGTAACTGTTTTAAGTTTTGTAAAAAATTTGATCCCCTCTGTTCCATGCATAGAGTGATCGCCAAATAAAGACTGTTTCCATCCACCAAAACTGTGAAAGGCCATAGGAACAGGTATAGGTACATTTACACCAACCATTCCAATTTTGGCATTTGTTGTAAAGTGTCTAGATATTTCACCATCTGATGTGTAGATACTCGTTCCATTACCAAACTGGTGATTATTTACTAAATTTAATGCTTCCTCATAATCTTTAGCTCTTATTACACTCAATACAGGACCAAATATCTCTTCTTTATAAATACTCATATTTGAATTAACATTGTCAAAAAGTGTTGGTCCTACAAAATAACCGTTCTCATAACCTTGAATTTTGCAATTTCTTCCATCTAAGATAAGCTTTGCCCCTTCTTTCACACCCTCATTAATATAATTCTCGATTTTAATTTTATGTTCTTTCGAAATT
>MDTG01358094.1_pt1 | contig 11058 bp, 9 predicted proteins | sample 811421 | NCBI WGS metagenome assembly MDTG01 (sample SAMN05326645, study PRJNA326480) | marine metagenome | isolation source: seawater | place: Pacific Ocean: South East | collected 2011 | reverse complement strand
TCGTGAAAATTGGAAAAAAAGAGATAAAAGAAATTTCTCTAATATTTTTAAATCTTAATGAAATACCTTAGTCCCAAAAAAGGTTTCTTAGGTATAGACGCTGAACAAAGTAGATCTCCTCAAGTAATCGTGGTTCCATTTGGGCTAGAAAAAACTGTAAGTTATGGAGGAGGTACCAAAAACGGGCCAAAAGAAATAATCAAAGCTTCTCATCAAGTAGAATTATTCGACGAAGAACTTAATAAAGAACCCTATAGAAATATAGGTATCAAAACATTAAAGCCATTTATAATCAAAAAAAAAATTAAAGATGCATTAAACCAATTATCTCAAATAAATGAAGAGATCATTTCTAAGGGAAAATTTCCTTTAATTCTTGGAGGTGAACATTCTATTACACCTGGATCAATCAAGCCGTTAATAAATAAACATAAAAAAATAACTCTTTTACATTTTGATGCTCACGCAGATCTTAGAGAAAGTTATCAGGGTGAAAAATTTTCTCATGCATCTGCAATTAAAAGATGTTTAGACTACAAAAATGTAAAAGTTGTTTCATTTGGTATTAGGAATTTGTCAAAAAAAGAAATGGAATTTTATGATAAAAACAAAGACAGAATTAAAATATTCTGGGGGAAAGATAAGAAATCATGGGATTTAACTTCACTACATGAATTGTTCAATAATGAGAACGTTTATATAACTTTTGATGTGGATGGATTTGACGCAAGTATAATGCCTGCAACAGGAACTCCTGAACCTGGAGGAATGCTTTGGGAAGATGTTTTACCAATCATAAAAGAGGTTTGTCAAATATCAAACGTATTAGGTGCAGATATAAATGAGTTGGCTCCTATTAAAAATTTTGATTCTTATAATTTTTTAGTTGCAAAATTAGCTTACAAAATTATTTCTTACACTTTCGAATTTAGAAATTAATCAATTTATTAATTTCCCAACTAACAATTACTAATGCCCCACCTAAATCACTATTTCTTCTAAAAAGCAAATTTGCACCTTGTCTTTCTAATAATGTTTTTCCTAAAAATGTGCCTAATCCTAAACCGGAGTTTTCATTTAAATCGATAGATTTTGATTTTATATAAGGCTCACCAATTTTATTTATTATATCATCAGGTATTCCTGGACCATCATCATTAATTTTGATTTCAATTTTTTTTTCTTCACTTTTTAAATCAATTCTAACTTTACTTTTTGAGAATTTTACAGCATTTCCTATAAAATTTCTTAATCCATAAATAATTTCAGGTGTTCTCTCAATATTTATCTTATTATTATCATTATCTAAATTTAATTCTATTTTTTTTGAGGATGTTTCTTTAAATGAGTCAATTATTTCCTCAAGCAAATCTTCTAATTTAATTGAACTAAAAAAAACATCTTCTTCAATTTGTTTTTTTGATATTTTTTTTAAAATTTCACTACATCTTTTAGTCTGACTAATTAGTAAATCCAAATCTTTTGAAATATCTTTGTTATCACCTATTTCTTTTTTAAGTTCTTTTGCTACAACAGCAATTGTTGCCAATGGTGTGCCTAAAGAATGTGCTGCCGCAGCTGCTTGACCGCCTAAGGACTCGAGCTCGTATTCTTTAGCAATTACTTCTTGTAATTTATTTAAAGCCTCCGATCTTTTTTTTGTTTCACCAGCAAATCTTATTCCAAAATAACTCAAAAATATTAATCCGATTAAAATCGAAATTAAAATTCCAAATTTATAAAAACTTGGAACATCAAAGTTTTCAGTTAAGATTCCTGGCAATGGCATATAAAAATGAGTTAAGGTAAAAAGTATTAAAGAAGTAATAAATCCTAAAATAATTGTTGTACCCATGCTTAAAAATGTTGATGAAACAATCGCTGGGATTATCAGTAAAATTGAAAAGGGATTAAAAATTCCTCCTGTAAGGTATAGGAGAGCTGCTAATTGAAATAAGTCATACAGTAAAAATAAAGATGCATACGAGTCTTTTAATTGATTTGCTTTAACTTTAAATTGAAGGAAAATATTAGTTAATATACCTAAAAATATTACTGCTAAGCTGGCCTTAATAGGAAAATCTAATTTTAAGTAAAAAAAGACTATATTTACTGCGATTAATTGGCCTATAATCGCTATGTACCTGAGAATTGTTAATGTACTTTTATCTAAGTTTAAATTCTCTTTAGTTCTAAAGAGAGTCGAAAAATCCATTGGGTTAGATATCTAAGTTAGAGACATCTAAAGCATTATTTGTAATGAAATCTTTTCTAGGAGCAACTTCATCACCCATCAAAACTTTTATCATTTTCTGATCTTCTTTAGATTTATCTTTTGTGCCTTTTGTATATTGCACTCTTAACATTGTTCTATTTTCCGGATTCAAAGTTGTCTCCCATAATTCCTCTGGGTTCATTTCACCTAAACCTTTAAAACGTTGTATAGATAATTTCTCTCTTTGATCTTGAATATATTTTTTATACTCAGAACTTCCTTTTTTTATTTTTTTCTCATTTTTTCCTGTTTGAAGTATATAATCCTCTAGAGCCTTTTCATCTTTAATATAAATACTTTTATTAGCTTTAGTTACTTTAAACAATGGAGGTTGTGCTAAAAATATATGACCATTTTCGATCAATTGGTTAAAAGGATAATTGTTAAAAAAAGTTAGTAACAATGTTCGTATGTGAGATCCATCAACGTCTGCATCTGTCATGATAACAATCTTATCATATCTTAAATTATCAATATTGAAGTCTTTAGATCCTGTTCCTAAAGCATTTATTAAAGTAACTATCTCGTTTGAAGACATCATTTTTGATAAAGCTTTTGTTGATTGGTCTTCACCATTACTTTTGCCATTTACAAATGTATTTAAAATTTTTCCTCTTAACGGAAGAACTGCTTGGTATTCTCTTACTCGACCTTGCTTAGCTGAACCACCTGCTGAGTCTCCCTCAACTATAAATAACTCTGTGCCTTCTCTTTTTTGTATTTGACAATCTGCTAATTTGCCTGGCAAACCCGAAAGTTCAAATGTTCCTTTTCTTCTTACGTTATCTCTAGCTTTTCTCGCAACATCTCGTGCCATAGCAGCTTGGGTAATTTTTTCTAAAACTGTTTTTGCTATAGATGGATTTTGATCAAACCACGTTGAAACTTTTTCATTAATTATATGCTCAACTATATTTCTTATTTCTGAGGATACTAATTTATCCTTTGTTTGAGATGAAAATTTCGGATCAGGCATTTTAATCGAAAGAACTGCTGTTAAACCCTCTTTTATATCCTCCCCAGAAAGTGCAATTTTATTTCTTTTATTATTTTTATCAGCAGAGTATTTATTTATTATTCTTGTAAGTGCACTTCTAAATCCGAGTAAATGAGTTCCTCCGTCTTTTTGTGGAATATTATTTGTAAACGGTAAGACTTCCTCTGAGTAACCGGCATTCCACTCGAAAGAACACTCAACAATTACGTTATTTTTTGTAGAAGTCACATATACAGGTTTTTTGAAAACTTCTTTTTCATTTTTATTCACTAGTAAAGGCTTTTTGTTGTTTATATGCCTTACAAATTCTAAAATTCCACCATCGTATTTATGTAAAATTTCTTTTGATTTTTTTGAAGAATTATCAATTAATTTAATCCCAATTCCTTTATTTAGAAATGCAAGCTCTCTGATTCGCTTCTCTAAAGTTGTAGAACTAAATTTAATCGTAGAAAAAATTTCTTTGGAAGGCAAAAAGGTTATCTTAGTCCCATTTTTTTTTGTTTTTCCTATTTTTTTAAGTGGTCTGACTGAGTTTCCGTCTTTGAACTTAATTTCATACTCACTCCCATCTCTGTAAATATTTAAATCCAATTTTTCTGACAGAGCATTAACTACCGATACACCAACACCGTGTAAACCTCCAGATACCTTATACGAGTCATGATCGAACTTACCTCCAGCATGTAATTGTGTCATTATTACTTCTGCTGCTGACATTTTTTCACCTTTATGCATATCAACAGGAATACCACGACCGTCGTCTTCAACAGTAACAGTGTTGTCAGGATTGATAGAAATACTTATATTTTTACAATACCCGGCTAAAGCCTCGTCTATGGAGTTATCTACTACCTCAAAGACCATATGATGCAAACCTGATCCATCATCTGTATCGCCAATATACATGCCTGGTCTTTTCCTTACGGCATCTAAACCTTTTAAAACTTTTATAGCATCAGCGCTGTAAGATGCTTTATTATTTGAAACAGTTTTTTTTGACATTTTTTTGATTGTTTTTTATATCATCTTTTTAACTTAAGTTAAAATTACTCCCTATCATAACGACTTAAAATTATTACCTATCAACAATTCTAGAGCTAAAATTAAAATAAAATCTAAAATTTAATAATCTTAGATTTTCATAGGCATTATAACATAATAGCTGTTTTTATCTGAAAGGTCTTCAATTAAAACTGGAGACACAGAGTCTTTTAAATTGATTTTAAGATTTTTATCCTCTATTTCAGACGCTATATCTATTAAATACTTTGAGTTGAAACTTATATTCAAATTATCTGAATTAAACTCGGCTTTTATTTTTTCATTTCCTTCACCAGAATTTGCACTGTTCACAGATAATTGAACATTGTCTTTATTTATAACTAATTTTACCCCCTCTTTTCTATCTAAAGAAACGCTAGCAACTCTCTCTATTGAATTTATAAAATCTTTCGAAGATACTTTTAAGATTTTATTATTTTCAGTTGGTACAACTTTTTTATAATCAGGAAATTTACCGTCAATTACCTTTGACATTAATTTTATATTTCCAAGGGTAAATTTAATTTTATTATCACTTGATTGCATTTTTAGTTGTTCAGTACTCTCAGCTAATAAGGAGCATAGTTGAAACACTGTTTTTCTGGGTAATATTAACGAACTAAATTCATTATTTTCTACCTCTAGACTACTAGAAGACAATCTATGACTATCAGTTGCAACACCAGTCAAAAAATTTCTTCCATGAGCTTCCGTTAAATGTAAAAAAATACCGTTTAAATAATGTCTTGTATCATCGTTAGAAATTGAAATTCTTGTTTTGTTGAGAAGTTTTAAGAATCTATTATTGTTCAATACAATTTCTTCTCCCTCAAATTCGTCTGCAAAAGTTGGGAAATTATCAGTTGGTAAACATAGAAGATTAAAGTCTGAATTATCACTTTTTAAGCTTAATTTATTTTCAGATTTCAATTCAAAATTTAATTCAGAGTTGGAGGAGATTTTTCTTAAAATATCATAAAGAATTGCAGCTGAGGTAGTAGTACTACCTTCGGTTATAATTTTGACGTCAATTATTTCATCATAAAATATTATATCCAAGTCTGTTGCAACGATTGATAATTTTTTGTCTTTAAGTTGCAATAAAACATTTGATAAAATTGGTAGTGTATTTTTTTTTTCAACAACACCCTGAACAAAATTTAAAGATTTTAATAAAGTGTCTCTTTTTAGTGAGAATTGCATTAAGTTATTGTTCTAATAATAAACTTTTTATCTGATTAATGCTTTTTTTAATTTCATCATCTTGTTCAGATAATCTTGTTATAGTTTTTACTGCATGTATTACTGTCGTATGGTCTCGATTTGCAAACCTTCTTCCAATTTCTGGCAACGATCTTGAAGTCATTTTTTTTGCTAAATACATCGCAATTTGTCTTGGTCTAGCAAGTGGTCTTGAACGCCTTTGTGATAACATTTCACTTAAAGCAATATTGAAATAATTTGATACAACATTTTGAATTTTATCTACAGTTATCACTCTTATTTGACTGAAAACATCTTTTAAAATATTTTTACATTCAGAAATCGACAAATTTTTATTATGAACTCTGCTAAATGCGATAATTCGATTTAATACACCAATTAATTCCCTAATATTTGTTTTGCTTTCGGAAGCAACAAAATTTATTACCTCATCACTTAAATTTATATTTTCTTTAAATTGTTCCTGGATTTCTTGTATTTTCTTTTTTATTATTTTAATCTTTAACTCTAAATCTGGTAAATCAATATCTACTACCAAACCACCTGCCAATCTAGATTTTATCCTATCTTGCACTCTATCCAATTTCATTGGAGACCTATCTGACGAAATAATAATTTGAGAACCTTTATCTATAAGGCTGTTAAAAGTGTGAAAAAACTCCTCTTGTAAACTCTCTTTTCCGCTAATAAATTGGATATCATCAATGATGAAAACTGATGATTTTCTAAAAAAATCCTTAAAATTAACCATATCGTTTTTTTTAATAGATTTAATAAAGTGATACATAAATCGTTCAGCAGAGATAAACATTACATTATTATTATCTTGTAGCTTTAATCCTATTGCATTGAGTAGGTGTGTTTTTCCAAGACCTACACCTCCACAAATATATAGCGGGTTGTACCTTGCAACATGCTCGCAGACTTTTTTTGAATAAGATAATGCAATATCATTACTTTTGCCTCCAATAAATGTATCAAAATTTAAATTAGGATTTAATCTGTTATAATTTAAAATTGAGTCTTTAATTTCCGTAACTTTATTTAATTCATCAATTTTTAAATATTCTTGATTTTGCTTACTTTCCTCGATTATTTTAAATTCTATTCTATTTAAGCTTAGTTTAAAGCTTTTTACCTGCTCTAAAATTTTATCTAAATATCTAGAAACGATCCAATCTCTAAAAAATCTTGTAGGAACCGCGAGAATTAAATAATCATTGTATTCTCTTACTAATGAGATTTTTTGCAACCAGCTGTTATAGATTTCATTCCCAAATGTCTTTTTAAAATTACTTTGTACATCATTCCAATTTAACGTTTTTTCTTCCTCTGAAATAAACGCATCTTGTTTTTTTGTAATAATTTTTTCCATGTTGAAATCTTAAAAGAGATTCCTTTAAACGCTCTTTTAAATATTTTTGCAACAATTTTTTCAGCAATTAAAAAAAAAAAATCGACTCAGGTTGTACAACTAACGTTCAGATAGAATAAAATTTTTTTTGCAACTTTTTGAACGAACAATCTACATTTGGATAATGAAAACTAAATGTTGATCACTAAATTTTTATCAACCGAGAATTGATAACAAATTAGTTTAAATCTTTTTTGAAATTCTTGAAATTTTTCTAGAAGCAGTGTTTTTACTAATAATACCAGTCTTAGCAACCTGCATTAGAATTGATTGAAATTTAGAAAAATATTTTTTTGCTTTTTCATTTTCTTTATTTTTTATTAATAATTCCATTTGCTTAATTGCACTTTTGTATTTACTTTTTCTTATTCTGTTAACTTGAGTTTGTTTTTTAACTCTTCTAACGCGTCTAATGGCTGATTTAGTATTTGGCATTTTTGTGGATTATATATAGGTACAATTTAACATGGTCAACTTTATTATTTTTGGCACTTTGGACAATAAAAAGCAGTTCTATTTCCTATTAGAGTTTTTATGATCTTTTTATTGCATTTTTTATTAAGACAATTTTCTCCCAATCTGCCGTAGACATAAAAATATTGTTGAAACTCACCTTTTTTTCCATCACTGCTAGAAAAATCTTTTAAAGATGAGCCACCCAAGGAAATGGCTTTTTTAAGTGTTTTTTTTGTATTACCAATAATTCTATGAATATCTCTATCATTAATTAAATGAGTTTTTTTTGTTGGTTTAATTTTACTTAAAAAAAGAACCTCATTAGCGTAAATATTGCCCAAACCTGATACAAATTTTTGATCCATCAAAATAGTTTTAATCTTTCTGTTCCTATTAATTAGATATTTTTTAAAATATTTAAAATTAAAAGTTCTATCTAGTGGCTCAGGGCCTAAGTTTTTAAGGTGAAGATTATCTTTTAGTTGTTTCTTTTCAAGAACTTTTATGAAGCCAAATTTTCTTACATCATTATAAATTAATTTTCGTTTTCGTGATAATAAAAATATTAATCTATTATGTTTACTATTCTTAGTCTTATCTAAATTATAGTAAAAACTTGTTTTATGCATAATTTTTTTTTCATTAATAAAAAAAAATTTACCAGTCATACCAAGGTGTACCATCATCACGATATTCTTTTCAAAAATGAACAATAAAAATTTTGACCTTCTTAAAATTTTAATAATTTTAAGCCCTTCGAGGATTTTTAATTTATTTTTATTTATTCGATATCTTAAATTTCCATCTTTAACTGATATACTTTTAACGATTAATTTTTGAATTTTGTTTGTTAGAGACCTTTTAACAACTTCAACTTCTGGTAATTCTGGCATATAATTATTTAATGAAAAACAATATTCAGGAAAAAGCTAAACTAGTCAATTCAGTATTTTCAAAAGTATACAAGAAATATGATTTGATGAATGATGTTATGTCCTTAGGTATACACCGTATTTGGAAAGAAAAATACATAAATTGGATAAACCCGACTCCAAATTCAAGTCTTATTGATGTAGCGTCTGGTACAGGTGATATAGCAAAATTATTTTCAAGTAGAATAGATAACTCCGCCAAAATTACTTGTGTAGAACCGAATAATGAAATGTTAGAAGAAGGTAAAAAAAATTTAAAAAAATTTAAAAATATTAAATGGATAAAAGCATCAGCTGAGATTCTGCCTGTAAAAGACGAATCTTTTGATTATTATACTATAAGTTATGGAATTAGAAACGTAAGTGATATTAACAAAACTTTAAAAGAAGCTCACAGAGTTTTAAAAACAGGTGGACGCTTCATGTGTTTGGAGTTTTCAAAAATAGACAATGAGGCAGTTAATTTTTTATATAAACAATACTCTAAACTTATTCCATTAGCTGGAAAATACATTGTGGGTTCTTCAAAACCGTATGATTATCTAGTTGAAAGTATTGAATCTTTTTATAATCAAGAACAACTTTGTGAATTGATGATAAAAAACGGCTTTTCTAATGTTGAATATAGAAATTTATCTAATGGAATTTCGGCAATACATTCTGGTTGGAAAATATAATGATAAAAAGAGTTTTTAAATTATTTCAAATAGCAAGAAAACTATCAACTTCTGGTGCTGTCGATATTATAAACCAAGTCCACCAAATTCCAGTATCAATAAATTTATTTTTTAGTTTTATATCAATAGGGGCAGAAAATAATCGCTTTAAAAATAATCAGAAACCAGGTGAGAAACTTTGCTCAGCCTTACAAAGCATGGGGACCACTTTTATCAAACTAGGTCAATTCTTAGCAACTCGACCAGATATCATTGGAGATCAGATGGCTCAGGATCTTGAGAAACTTCAAGATAAAGTCCCAGCATTTGATCTTTATGAAGCGAAGAGAGTTATTAAAAAAGAGATAGGAGAAAAACAATTTAATAATATTATCGAAATAAGTGATCCAATAGCAGCTGCATCTATTGCTCAAGTACATCTTGCAAAAATAAAAAATGAAAATCAAGAAAAGCAAGTGGCAATAAAAATATTAAGACCTGAAATAGAAAAATTATTTAATGAAGAATTAGATGCCCTCATGTTGTTTGCATACGTAGTACAGAATACAATACCTAAAGCTAAAAGATTAAAATTAGTTGAGGTAGTACATTTATTAAGAGAAATTACAAATATTGAAATGGATTTAAGATTTGAAGCTGCTGCTGCTAATGAATTATATGAGAATACTAAATCTGATATTGGTTTTAATGTTCCAAAAATCTATTGGAACTACACAACGAAAAAGATACTTACTTTAGATAAAGTTGAAGGTATTTCAATTAGAGAACATTCAAAACTAGATGTGCAAGGTATTAACTTAAAAAAATTAGCAGAGAATTTAATACAACATTTTCTCAAACAAGCCGTGAGAGATGGTTTCTTTCATGGTGATATGCATCAAGGTAATTTGTTTATAGATTCTAAAGGTAACATTGTTCCAGTAGATTTTGGAATTATGGGTAGGCTTGATAAAGATAACAGAAAATATTTGGCAGAAATTTTATATGGTTTTATTCAAAGAGATTATATTAAAGTCGCAGATGTTCACTTTCAAGCTGGGCTAGTTCCTCGAGAAGCTTCTAGAGATGAATTTGCTCAAGCTTTAAGATCTGTTGGAGAACCTATATTTGGGCAATCAATCAAAGATATTTCTGGTGGAAACTTGCTGGCTCAATTATTTGAAATAACAGAAAAGTTTAATATGGCAACTCAACCATCTCTTTTGTTACTTCAAAAAAACATGGTAGTAGTCGAAGGTGTCGCAAGAAAACTATATCCAGAAACAAATATTTGGGAAGTATCAAGGCCTGTTTTAGAAGACTGGTTGAAGAATTTGAAGGGACCTAAAAAGACACTTGATACTGCAATAAACACATCTGCAGAAATAATTAAAAGAATTCCTGATTTTCCCGAATTAATGGATAAAGCTAACTACGCTTTGAAGCTTATGGCAGAAGGAAAGATAAGTGTCGGACCTAGTAATAAAAATCTAGAAATAGAGCAAATGAAAATTAAAAACTTTAGAAATAACATTATTATAAGTTTTTTTGGTGTTGTAATTATCCTTCTATTGGTATTTTAATCTCACTATGGATTTAAAAAACAAAAAAATTTTAATTATCATTGGAGGTGGGATAGCTGCTTATAAGTCCTTAGATCTTATCAGGTTACTAAAAAGAAATGGTTCAGTAATTAAAACAATTTTAACTAAAAGCGGGAAAGAATTTGTTACGCCTTTGTCTCTTACCACTTTAACTAAGTCTAAAATATATGAGAATATTTTTGATAAAGATGCAGAATTGGAAATTGACCATATAGCTTTATCTAGATGGGCAGATATAATTGTTGTGATTCCAGCCACAGCCAATTTTATGAGCAAGCTTGCAACTGGAAAGGCAGAAGATCTAGCAACAACCGTATTACTAGCCTCAAATAAAGATATTTTATTAGTTCCTGCTATGAATGTAAGGATGTGGTTACATAAAGCTACTCAATCTAATTTAAAAATTTTACAAGATTTTGGATATTTATTTATTGGACCTGAAAAAGGTGAAATGGC
>MDTG01261458.1_pt1 | contig 11058 bp, 10 predicted proteins | sample 811421 | NCBI WGS metagenome assembly MDTG01 (sample SAMN05326645, study PRJNA326480) | marine metagenome | isolation source: seawater | place: Pacific Ocean: South East | collected 2011 | reverse complement strand
CCTTGACGACCTTCACTCCGGAAAGGGTCGTGCTGGGAGCGGCATCACCAACCTTGAGTGTCTTTCTCTGCGCGAATGCCGACGATGTGCCACCAAGGGCCACGCAGGCGATTGCTGTAAGGAATGCAAGTCTCATCTTCATCTCAAGGCACCTTCCGGTCTGGTAGTAGTGTTTCTTTCACCCACGCATGAAGTATAGCCAAGATGGACTCTGCATCGTCTCGAAATCCGTATCAGCCATCAGACAGCAGTTCGACGCTTCTGAAGCTGGAGCCTTCGAGCATCTTCAGGCTGGCACCACCTCCAGTCGAGACATGACTTATCTGGTCCGAGAGGTTGAACGCCTCCAGGGCGGCAGCAGTCTCCCCCCCGCCGACGACACTCGTTCCATGACGCCTAGTCGCGTGAGCGATCCCCTCGGCGACTGCCCTTGAGCCCGCATCGAATGGAGGTCTCTCGAACACTCCCATGGGTCCATTCCACACGATCGTCTTCGCAGTCGACAACTTCTTCTTCCAGTCGAGTGCCGTTTCGGGACCGATGTCGAGCCCCATCAGATCCGGCGGAATACCGATCTCGCAGGCACGCACTCGATCCGTCTCGTCGATTGAGGATGCACACTGGTGATCCATCGGCAGATGGATCTCCTTGCCCGCGGATGTCGCCTTGTGCAAAAGCGATCTGGCCGTCTCGATCATGTCATCCTCGACGAGACTTCTCCCGATGGCATGATCGGTTGCCTTGAGGAACGTGTAGGCCATCGCGCCGCCGACGAAGATGGCGTCGACCCGCTCAAGGAGATGGTTGATGGCGCCCAGCTTGTCGGAGACCTTGGCGCCACCAAGCACGGCGTAGAAGGGTGATCTCGCCTCCTCGATGGTCGTTGAAAGGTAGTCCAGTTCCTTGATGAGCAGCAACCCCGCGACCCGAGGCCGATCAAGCATGTTGTCGGGAACCCCCACCATCGATGCATGCGTTCGATGAGCGGTGCCGAAGGCATCGTTGACATAGATGTCGCCGAGTTTCGACAGGGCCTTGGCGAACTCCGGATCATTGCGTTTCTCTCCAGGATGAAAACGCAGATTCTCCAGAACCAGAATCTCCCCATCAGCCAACGAGGCGACGGCCTCCTCGACCTCCTTGCCGATGCAGTCGCCGACGAAATGCACGGCATGCTTCTTCCCGATGAGCGATCTGAGGCAGTCTGCCGCAGGCTTCAAGGAGAACGCCGGCTCGTATCCGTTCCCCGACGGCCTGCCCAGATGGCTGGCCAGAACAAGTCGGCCTCCATTCTCCACGACATGCTCGATGCTCGGTAGAGCCATGCGAATCCGTCGATCATCCAGCACACTTCCGTCCTGATCGAGTGGGACGTTGAAGTCGACTCTCATGAAAACACGTTTTTGGTCAATGGCAAGATCATGAATGGACTGTTTGTTCATTACATTGGCTCCCGACACGTACCGTACCGTGATCCGCGACGCCTCATTACTCCAATCGGGAACATCCAGACCACAATCGTGAATTATGCACCACACCCCTCCCTGCATCCTGATCGTCGGTCCAACCGCCGGCGGCAAGACAAGCCTGTCGTTGGAACTGGCCGAACGCCTGCCTGGTGGAGGCGAGTGTTTGTGCGCGGACTCCATGCAGGTCTACAGGGGAATGGACATTGGAACAGCCAAACCCACTGCCGAAGAACGGGCGAGAGCCCCGCATCATCTGCTGGATCTCGTCGAGCCCGATGAACCCTTCACCGTCGATCACTGGCTCCCGCTGGCCGAACGGACCGTTCAGGACATCCGCAGAAGGGGTCGATTTCCGATTCTGGTCGGAGGCACCAACCTCTACATCAAGGCCTTCATGTCGGGAATGATGGATGGACCGGCTCCGGACGAGGCATTGCGACACTCCCTCGAGGCACTGGACTCGGCAACGCTGCGAGGTCGACTCGAGCAGGTTGATCCCGCATCCGCCGAACGAATCCACACCAACGATCGACGTCGAACCATCCGGGCGCTTGAAGTACATCAACTCACAGGAGTCGCGATCTCCTCTTCCCAAGAACAATGGGATCGCCCGGAGATTCGCGGGGACACCCTCCTCGTGGGACTCAACTATCCCGCTGAAGTCATCAATCCGAGAATCAACGCTCGCGTTCGTCAGATGATGGGTGAAGGTCTGCTTGAAGAGGTCTCCACTCTCCACGATCAGGGCAGACTGGGGCCCCAGGCAATCGAGGCGCTGGGCTATCGACAGCTCGTGGATCATCTCGAGGGCAGACTCGAACTCGAAGAGGCGATCGAGCAGATCAAGATCCGCACGCGACGATTTGCCAAGAATCAGAGGACGTGGTTGAAAAGATTTCAGGCCCAAATACAGGGGTGCTGGATCGAGTGCCCCGATGATGACACTCAAGTAGTTGTTAATAAAGCACTTAAGTCGGTTCAGGACCACCCCCTGATGACCCCCTTTCAGGCCCCAAAATCAACCTGAGATAACCGATCTGGAAAAAAAACTGGCTTGACAGGACCGATTGGGCCGCTTCAATACTGCCCTTGTCGTCGGTTTATACCTCTCTATACGAACCAGCTCGTTTCCCCAGCCCCCAGTTCTCGAAGGCCAAGACCACATGTCCAAGAACCTTGTCATCGTTGAATCCCCTGCGAAGGCCAAGACGATCTCCAAATATCTGGGCTCCGATTTCGTCGTGGAAGCTTCCGTGGGTCACGTCCGGGATCTTCCCCGCTCAGCCAAGGGAGAGCCCGTGCCGGGCGTCGACCTCGAGAATGACTTCAAGCCGACCTATGAAGTCACCAAGGATGCCAAGAAGGTCATCACCAATCTGAAGAAGCTGGCCAAGAAGGCCGACACCGTGTGGTTCGCGACCGACCTTGATCGTGAAGGGGAAGCCATCGCGTGGCATCTGGCCGAATGTCTCGGTGTCGAACCGGCGCAAGCCCAGAGAGTCAAGTTCAACGCGATCACGAAAGCCGAGATCGCCCGGGCGTTCGAGGAACCCTTGAACATCGATCTCGATCGCGTCAATGCTCAACAGACCAGAAGAATCGTCGACAGGATCGTCGGCTACCAGGTCTCTCCCCTCCTCTGGAAGAGAGTCGCCAGGGGCCTCAGCGCAGGACGAGTCCAGTCCGTCGCGGTCCGAATGGTCGTCGAACGTGAACGCGAGATCCGAGCCTTCATTCCCGATGAATACTGGAATGTGACAGGCCGTTTCATCAAGCAGGCGGACAAAGCGGACGACCTGCGAGCATCATGGGACGCCTTCATGGCTGAACGTGATCAGCGTGACAACCCGCCGACCAAGAAGCGACAGAACGAATGGCTCTCCAATCAGTCCGCCATCACCGGATTGCTTCATGAAATCGATGACAAGCGGTTCGACATGAGACTGACCGCGGACGGATTCGAATCCGATGGCCCCGCAGACAAGGCCCATCAGGAGGGTGTGCTGAATCTGGCGGAACGAATCGGCCTGAAGGACATCTCTCTCGAGGTGGTCCCCGATCCCGAGGGCAAGGGACCAGCCAAGCGGCGGATTCGCGTCCAGGGCGAACTTGATCCTGCCGTCCAGTACCGCGTGAACAGCATTGAGAAGAAGCAATCGAGATCCAGGCCACATGCGCCGTTCATCACGACCTCGCTTCAGGCCGCCGCAAGCAACACGTTCGGATTCACGGCCAAGGGAACCATGGGGGCCGCCCAGAAGCTCTATCAGGGCATCAAGCTTCCCGGCGAGGGTGAAGTCGGACTGATCACCTACATGCGAACCGACTCGACTCACCTGTCTCCCGAGGCGATGAAATCGGCACGCGAATACATCAAGCAGGAATGTGGAGAGGAGTATCTTCCGGAGAAACCCATCCAGTACTCGACCAGCAACAAGGATGCCCAGGAAGCGCATGAAGCCATCCGGCCGACAGACCCCTTCCGGCATCCCGACTCGCTGCCATCGACTGTCGCCGATGATCTCCGCAAGCTCTACACCCTCATCTGGCGACGATTCGTCTCCAGCCAGATGGTTCCGGCTGTCTGGGACAGAACGGACGTCAAGCTCCGTCGTCATGATCTCGACACGGGAGTCTCGTTCAGATCCAGTGGACGAATGCTCGTGTTCGAGGGGTTCTACAAGATCTCGGGCGTACCTTCCTCGGATCGTGAGCAGACGCTGCCTTCCATGAAGGAGGGTGAACTGTTCACGCCATTCAGCATGGAACCCGACCAGCACTTCACCTCACCACCCCCACGGTTCAATGAAGCGAGTCTCGTCAAGTACATGGAACACGAGGGCATCGGAAGACCGTCGACCTACGCATCCATCATCGATGTCATCCAACGACGCAAATACGTCGAGAAGATCGAGCGTGCCTTCCATCCGACGGACATCGGCGAGGTCGTCACAGACAAGCTGGTGGAGGCATTCCCAAGGCTGATGGATCTGGGATACACCAGGTCGATGGAGGCCGATCTGGATCGTATCGCCACAGGTGATGCGAGCTGGACAAAGACGCTCCATGATTTCTACGGCCCCTTCTCGAACTCCCTTGAACATGCGCTCGAGAACATGTCCCACGCCAGGGCGGAAACGACTCCAGCTCCATTCAGTTGTCCCGAATGCGGCGCCAGAACCCATTACAGACTCGGTCGCAACGGCAAGTTCCTGTCGTGCGGCACCTATCCAGACTGTGATTTCGCAACGCCCATCGATCGCAAGGGGCAGCCACTGCTGCAGCAGACCGTCGACGTGGCCTGCGAAGCCGGCTCCGACATGGTTCTTCGAAATGGCCGCTTCGGTCCGTTCATCGCTTCCACCGATTACCCCGAAGTGAAGTACATCGTGAATCTCGACAAGGACGGCGGGGTCAAGTATCCGTCCATTCCACCCCTTCAGACCGAGTTGCCGTGTTCGAAATGCGACCGCACACTCAACCTCAGAAATGGCAAGCGAGGGCCCTGGCTGGGATGCTCCGGCTTTCCGAAATGTCGTGGACGCGGCGCCTGGAAGAAGCTCGAAGACGATGTCCGGGAATCACTCGAGAAGCAGCTGGCCGCTCATGAGAAGGCCAACCCGCAGCATGTTCCAAAGCGCAAGGACGGAACTGTGATCACCGAAGGGACCCCTTCATCCGAACTTCTGCTGCCGGGACAGCAGGCTGATCTGCCCATCCACCCCGAAGCAGCAGCCGAACAGGCTGCATCCAATGACAACTGACCACAACGAGCGGGGCACGACCAGACTGACTGCCGGCGATCGTCGGTTGGCGATTCTGGACAACGCCGAACTCGTCTTCGTCAAGAACGGCTTCGAGGCCACCAGCACCCGAGGGATCGCAGAGGCCTGCGACGTCACGGAGCCCGTGCTCTACAGACATTTCAAGGGCAAGGAAGATCTCTACCTCAGCGTCCTGACCAGGATGCTCGACGATGGATTGCGGGAGCTCAGCAGCCATGCACCGTCCGGAGATCTGGCCCGGGCGGCCAGACTGAGGATCCTCGAAGCACTGCTCCTTTGCGGGACGACTACCGGAATGCAGCAAACCGCCGATCTCGTACGTGGCAACCGCCTTCGGTTGGAGTCCGCCTTCAGTCCAGATGCGGTGGACGGGTCGGGCTCTGAACTTGCCTCCGAGCTTGGAAAACTGATTCTGGAACGTATTGGGATCGCTGGAACGACCTGATCCTCTTGACTGCTACAATCCCGGCGATGGAAAAAAGAAGGCCAACACGACAGTTCTCGATCGGCAATGAACATACCGGCATCGTTCGCGTGGGCGGAGATGCACAGGTGTCCGTACAGACCATGACAGCCGGCTACACCTGGGACATCGATGCCTGTGTGGCCGAAATAAACCGGCTCAGCGAAGCCGGCGCCGACATCGTCCGCGTGGCGGTGCCCCAAAGCAAGGATACGGAGGCGCTCCCCGAGATCCTGAATCAGACCCGGGTACCCATCGTCGCCGACGTCCACTTCCACTACAAGCGTGCGCTCGAGTCCATCGAAGCCGGTGTCCACAAGATCAGGCTCAACCCGGGCAACATCTCCGATCGTGATCAGGTCAACAGCGTCATCGATGCCTGCCGAGAACGAGGCATTCCGATCCGCATAGGTGTCAACGAAGGCTCCATCATCGAACGCAAGGACAAGGCCGTCCGGCAGAAGGAACTCGGGACGTTCTTCGCCGACCGGCGACAGGGACACCTGATCGCGTTGATGATCACCAAGCTCGAGGAATATCTCGAGATCTTCGAGGAGCAGGATTTCCATGACGTGTGCATCAGCGCCAAGTCGATGGATCCACGACTGGTGATGGACGTCTACACCGAAATCAGCAAACGATTCGACTACCCCCTCCATCTGGGCGTCACCCACGCGGGTCCCAAGGAAACCGGCACCATCCGGACGGTGGTCGCACTGGGCACGCTTCTGGCCGGAGGAATCGGCGACACCATACGCATCTCGTATGCGAACGATCCCGTGTACGAAGTGGAAGATGCGCTGGAGATGCTCTATTGCCTGGGCCTTCGTGAACGCAAGGGCGTCGAGCTCATCGCCTGCCCGACCTGCGGTCGCATCCAGGTCGATCTCTTCGAACTGATTCAGGCTGTTCGCATCAAGATCTCCGATCAGATCCAGGTCCCCATGAAGGTGGCCGTGATGGGCTGCATCGTGAATGGTCCCGGTGAAGCGGAGGGCGCCGATGTGGCCGTCTTCGCAGGTGATCGAAGAGGCATCATCTACGTTCAGGGAGAACGTGTGGCCAATGTTCCCGAAGAGGAGATCCTCGATCGTCTTCTCGAGGAATGTCGAACCTTCGAGAAACGCGTCCTGGCCGGCGAAGCCAAGCTCGGTGAAAAAGCGGTCGAGATCGTTCCGCCGGATCCCATAGGCGAACTCGGCAGCGGCGTGGACAAGATCGCCGCCGGACAGGTCGAACAGATCACCATCGACAAGTCCTGACGCATCTGGAATGGAATGCATCGTCAGCCACGATCCGGACGTATTATCTGGAGAGGAGCCGAACATGCGTCTGCAACCTTCCAAAAGGGCCTTCACGCTCATCGAGATGATGATCGTCATCGGCATCATCGGACTGCTGATCAGCATCAGCATGACCGCCCTGATATCCGTGCGCAAACAGGGCTACAAGGTCGGGGAAAAGAACAACATTCGCCAGCTTGGAAACGCCTGGCTCAAGTATTCCCAGATCCACCGCGAGAAGATCGCGCCGGCCTGGCTGTCCGCCAATACCCAGTCCAAATGGGAAACGGAGCTCGTGTATCCGGATGGAACGACGATCTCGCCGGCACCGACCTACGGATCGGATCAACCCAACGTCGCGGGCCCCTGGACATGGCGACTGCTTCCGTACATGGAGAACGATCTGAGGTTGATACGCAGCAACCGCGACAGCATGCCGATCAACCAATGGGACACGGTCACCGATGAGATGACACTCGACATCGCCGAGACTCCCGAGTTCGGGCTGAACGGCTATTTCCTCGGCGGCGTCTGGGACCGTTGGTACGGTGACATTCGAAAGAATCATCCGAGATTCATACGGGTCGAGGATGCCAAGGATCGCAAAGTGAATCTGGTGACGAAGTCGCTCTCGATGATGAAGCATCCCTCACGAGTAATCGGCTTCATCAGCAATGCAAGCGGCGAGCCGGGTCGGATCGGGACGCCGATGGACTCGGATCCCGGACACTGGCTGGCCACCCCCCATCACCTCGGCGATGAAGTCCAGTGGCGAGTCAATCAAAGCCTCGATCTGGAAATGGTCGATGGGCAATCCGCACCGATCGGTCGTCATGGCGGACCGACCGTGACCTGGCATCCGGATGGGCACGTGGACGGCTTCACGATGTCGGAACTACTCGATCAGCGGCTCTGGATCGATCGGGCGAAGAATGACATGAGCGATCAGGGTGCGGGCTATCTGTACACGGAATGAAGTATCCGGACTCCGGCTGCTATCGAGAGGCCTCTGTCTGCTGCATTCGACTCAGGGCCATGTTGATCGAGTTTCGAATCATGGACATCTCGGCCGAGGTGAGATTTGATTCCTTGAGATCGACCGAGATGGCTGGAAGCCATCTCTCCTCCACAGGCGACCAGCCATCCGCCTTCAATCTGACATCCATGTCCGCCATGTGACCGGCACCGTAGAGAACGGATATGTTCGAGTGCCGTTGATCCTCGAGCTCGGAATTGAGATCCTCGATCACGACGGCGTTGCGTTCATTGATCAGGATCTCGCCACCAACACCATCGCCAAACTGCTTCATCGCGATTTCGACGGCATCGTTCTTTCCAAGGACCTCTATCAGAGCCACCTTGAGTCCATCGGAGACCGTTCCACCGGACATCATGTCCATGATGGGAATCAATCTCAGGAGAATCTTGACCAGTCCCGCGGGAAGACTGGAACCCTCGAGCATTCCAGACAATCCCTCGAGCTGGATGCCCTCCTCCTGGAATCTGGATTGGAGCCTTTCCCAGGTCATGTCACTGACGATCCAGTCGGGCTGCTCATAGGGCAACTGGGCCAACTGGTACTTCAGCCCCAGCCCTTCTGCCAACGATTCCTGAATCCCCCGGGATGGAACGTCGCGGCCTTCGGTGATGATCGGGACGGTCAAATCCGAATCAAGTCCTTCTCCACCGGGCAGGCCATCCTGACCAAGACTGAGGATCTGGGTTTGATTTCCGTTTCGAGCGATGCCGAATGGATGCCCCCAGGCATCCGTTCGTGTGGAGCGGACCGCATCGACCATTCTTCGGTCGATGATCCGTGAACGTTCTTGAAGTTGATCTATCGATCGAGGCGCTTCGCCATCGACCAGTTCAACGGAGGCGGCCAGGTTGGCCAGCCAGTGCATGGACGCGTTGGTATTGAGCAGCTTCGCCTCCGAGGTCTCGCCCGAAGCCCCTCGGGAGGCCTGCTCCATGACTGATTCGTACAACACGAGATCGTGATCGGCCATCAGGTCGCCGATGGCCTGATAGAACTCGGCATCACCGATGTGCGCGACACCGACAAGCCAGATGTTCCGGTTTTCATGATCGGGATTGACGTACCGACGACTTGCGATCAGCAGCTGAGCGGACTCGTCGGGACGAACGCTGGATTTCAGCCATTGAAGTTCCTTGACTTGCGAAGGCTCAGGAGCCGTCGAAAGCAGTGCGCCGAGTATGCATGCAGACAACATCAGCTTGGATCAGAAACACCGACATGAACGGCAACTTTCTGAACTTCCTTGTAGCCTTCCTGAGTGGAGGCGATCAACGTCTCCAGACGGTCCACCGCACTGGCGGACTGTCCCTTGAAGACCATGTACGGGAAAAGCGTGATCAGGGCGACGATCAGTCCGAAGGCCGTCGTCAGAAGCGCCGCCGCAATGCCTCCTGCCACATCCCTGGGATCGGTCAGCGTGGAATCACCACCGAGCAGTTCGAAACTCTGGATGATTCCGATGACTGTTCCGAGGATGCCCAGCAACGGCGATGCGGTGATGATGGTCGACATCGCCACCATGAAACGGTTGAACTTACGACTTTCCACATCGACCACTTCAAGTGCCACCGAATCACCGGCACCATCGTCGATCAGTCGCTTGGCCACCCGTCCGTACGGCGTCTTGTCCTCGCCGATGAGCTGCTGAACCCGCTTGTTGTCACCCTTTCGGAGTGCCGAATTCATCTCGGACAGCCGACGAAGACTTGCTCGTCCATTGACGGTCAGCCAGAAAAAACACCGTTCTATGATCAGGGTCACGCTGCAGATGCTCAAAAGCAGCAGCGGGATCATGACATAGCCACCACGATTCAAAAGTGTGCCGAGGTCTCCGAAGAATTGCTCCATGAGCGGTATCATATGGGCCAGAATCATCTGCCGCTCAACCGGCTCCCAATCGAGCCATTTTCAGGATGCGAGACCATGCCAACATCATCAAGTCCATCAGAGGCGACTCATCCCGGAATGGAAGCCATTTCCAGGCCATCGGCCATGATCCAGAAGTATCTGGAAGACCGTGTTCAACGGTCCCTGCTTCCGGACAATCTGGCTGAAGCAGCCCGATATGGAACACTCGGTGGAGGAAAGAGAATCCGACCAGTGCTGGTCGTCCTGGCCTGTGAAGCCGCTGGTGGCTCCGCAGAGGACGCCCTGCCGGCTGCTGCCGCTCTGGAACTGGTTCACTGCTTCAGCCTTGTCCATGACGATCTTCCAGCTCTGGACAACGACTCACTGAGGCGAGGGCAACCCACCCTTCATGTACATGCCGGTGAGCCGATGGCGATTCTGGCAGGTGATCTGATGCTGGCGATGGCCTTCGGGGAGCTGGCCAAGATGCCTCTTGAAGCCAAGCAGATAGCCGCACTGGTCGAGGAGCTGGCAACAGGTACCCGGGATATGGTCGTCGGTCAGGTGTACGACACGCTCGGAGGCCTCCCGGAACATCTTCCCGAGCTGGAACAACTCCAGATGGTCCATCGCAACAAGACCGGAGCACTGCTCAAGGCAGCCTGTCGAATGGGCGGCATCTCCGCTGGAGCGGACGATCGGACACTCCAAGCCCTCTCCACCTTTGGAGAGGCCGTAGGGCTGATGTTCCAAGTAGTCGATGATCTTCTGGATGTGACACAGTCCACGGAACATGTCGGCAAGGCCACAGGCAAGGACTCGGCCCTAGGAAAACGAACCTATCCGGGCCTGCTGGGCGTGGAAGGATCCGGAAAAGTCGTGGATGAACTCCGTCAGCAGGCCTGCGAGGCGCTGGAACCCATGAATTTTGAGGATTCCTCTCTCCTAGATCTCTGCTCCTTCATGGCTATTCGGACCAGATAACCCTACACTTCAATACTAAATAAGAGCGGTAGGCATCCGAAGGTCGGATCCTGTCGCCGAGACTGCTGAGGGGCGTTACTCGATGGAACTTCGACTGCTGCCGGGTATCAAAACCCCCGCCGATCTCAAAGCATTGACCGTTGAACAGCTTCCTGAACTGGCCGCTGAGATGCGTCATGCCATCTGT
>MDTG01064191.1_pt1 | contig 11058 bp, 15 predicted proteins | sample 811421 | NCBI WGS metagenome assembly MDTG01 (sample SAMN05326645, study PRJNA326480) | marine metagenome | isolation source: seawater | place: Pacific Ocean: South East | collected 2011 | reverse complement strand
GACCCTTCAAGCCTATCTAGTAAGGCAGAAGAGCTGAATGCTAAACTCGCCAAAATTGATGAAAATATCGGTATTTTGAGTAAATCGCTGGAAACACTGGGTGAAGTCGAAGGTAAAGTTCGCGGTGCGGACCGTATTATCGGTGAGGCCATTCAAAAACTGGCCCGAGATGCTGGCACAGGTGTGAAAACTGACCCAGATGTGTTGGAAGGGTTTAAAGCAAGGTTTTTAGAAGCGATTGATGGTATTGATGCTTTGGTGGCTCAGCGGGATGACGCGGATGTGAATTTACTTCGCGGGCAAGCGTTGGAGACGAATTTTACAGGCTTTCAAAATAGTGGCTATATCACGCAAGGGAGTGATTTGACGGTTGAAGGCTTGGGCCTTCAAGAAATTAGTTTTGAAAAGCTCAATGATATTGTGGGCCTCTCGGACTCACTGCGTTCATCTTTGGAGGGTATCCGCGGTCTGGCAACAGCAGTTGAAATTGATTTGCGTGAAATACAAACAAAACAAGACTTTGCCACTGGCACAGTGGAGGCTCTTCAGGCGGGGGCGCAAGGTCTGGATAATTTGGGCCAAACGGAAGAGGGCGCAAATTTACTGGCGCAACAGGCTAGTACGTTATTGGCTGGATCTGAAGACCCGTTAATCAAGGAGGCTCAGGAAGAGCTTTTGAATTTATTCTAAATCAGTTTATACTGATCCAAACTGCATAAGAGGAAGAATCCCTATGGCACTTATTATTGATCTAAAACCTTTCGAGAAAATTCTTATAGGAACAGCGGTAATCGCTAATGATAAATCGCGCACACGCTTACATATCTCGGGTGAAGCGGCAATTTTGCGTGAAAAAGATATTTTGAAATATGAAGAGGCGGACACGCTGTGTAAGAAAGTCTATTTTATGATTCAAACCATGTATCTGGCGCGTAATCCTAAAATGTATCATAAGGGCTATTTCGATTTAGTGAAATCCGTACAGGCGGCGGCTCCATCTACGGCCTTTTTCTTTCTTAATATTAATGAAAACATCATTGCTGGGCGCTATTATAAAGCCCTTAAAGAGGCGACAAGCCTGATAGATCATGAAAAGGAGCTGATTGAAAGTGCCGGACTACAAAGATCCCTCACAACAGCCAGCTAACCCTTTGGGCGCTTATGCGGCGCAAGCCAAGGAAAGTTTATCACAACGCGAAAAAGAAGCGCATGCCTTGGTCAAGGCCGCTAATTCCATGCAAAAGTTGGTTGAAAACATGGATGGAGCAGGTGCGGCTGACGTTAGCGCTGAGGATATTGAGGTGACGCTGGACTATAATCGCCAGCTTTGGGCTTTATTTTATGAAAAGGCGGAAGAGCAGTTAGAGAAAGCGCCTGATGCTTTAAGTCAAAATATCATTTCTCTTGGAAATTTTGTTTTTATGCGCTCCCGTCAGATATCAAAAGAGACGAATAGAGATGCGCAAAAGCGTTTATTTTCTATATTGGTGGATATTAATCGCCAGATAGCAACAGGATTGTTCTCTGCACGTTAAAATAGCGCTCTGACAAAAAGAAATGCGCCGATTCTTATATTCTTAAGAAAGGGCGCATTTGGCTGTTTGTAATTCTATAATTCTTTATTTAAACGCTTTCAGAAAACGATACTGGGTCGCTAACTGTTGTTTGCGGCGTTTGCCCTGAAGCTTGCGCTTGTACAACATTAGCCTCTGGCGCCGTAGGCGCTGGCTCTGGAAGAGGTGGCGCTGATTCTATTGTAAACTCTGGCTGAGGTTGGCTCACGGGTGCTGCCTGCACGGGTGTTGGCCTTGCGCCTTGAGCAAGTGCTACTTTTAAAACTTCCTGAGAGCGTGCGAAAGCTTGTAACTGACTTTCCGTCGGATACTGCTTTAAAACTTCGCCACTTGATGAATCTCTAATCTGAAGTACCGCACGAATAGCCGCGTTGGCATCTACGACCACATCTGGGCTGATATACGGCCCGACTACTGGCTGTGTCTGTATTGTGCTGGCCCTCGTATCCACTTTTGGAGCAGTGCTTACGACTTCTGCCGCTAATCTGCTAACCTGCGGACTAGAGGAAAGGCTTGCATTGATTCCTTCAATCATCCTAACCGTCCTGTTAAATGTTATGTCTAGGTACCTAAGAACCCCTTCTAGATACACTATACCCTATTATCACGATAGCACCTTTAGTGGCGATTTGTCAAGTTTTAAATGGCTGAATACTCGCATGTGTATAAGTATTCAGATTCAAGACTTAACCTCTTTTATTGAAGTCAATCCGCGGATCAACGAGCACATAGAGTACATCGCTGATGATTTTCATGATAAGTCCTAGTAATGTAAAGAAAAATAAGGTTCCGAATATAACGGGATAGTCGCGATTAATCGTCGCTTCAAAGCCAAGTAATCCAAGGCCGTCTAATGAAAAAATTATTTCAATTAAAAGGGATCCGGTAAAGAAAATAGAAATAAAAGCGGATGGGAAGCCGGCAATCACAATCAACATGGCATTGCGAAAAACATGTCTATAAAGTACTGATTTTTCAGTTAAACCTTTGGATTTTGCAGTCATAACGTAGTTTTTGTTGATCTCGTCGAGGAATGAATTTTTGGTTAGCATGGTCAGTCCAGCGAATCCACTGATAACTATAGATAAAACAGGTAAAGTAATGTGCCATAAATAGTCAAATATTTGTTGATACCATGCCATGGACTCAAACCCGTCAGAGACAAGTCCTCTTAGAGGAAATAGGTCTAAATAACGCCCGCCAGCAAAGAAAATGATTAAGAGAATCGCAAATAGAAAAGAGGGGATTGCATAGCCGACAAATACGACTCCACTACTCCACACATCGAAAGGTGTACCGTCACGCACAGCCTTTTTTATGCCTAAGGGAATGGAAATTAGGTAAATAATCAATGTAGACCAAAGGCCCAGCGATATGGAAACAGGTAGTTTTTCTAAAACAAGATCCAAAACATTGACATCACGGTAATAGCTCTCGCCGAAATCAAAGCGCAAATAATTGCCCATCATCATTATAAAGCGTTCACCGAGCGGTTTATCAAAGCCGAATTGTTTCTCTAGCTCTGCGATGAATTCAGGGTCAAGCCCTTGCGCGCCGCGATATTTAGAGCTTCCGGCACTGCTACCCGACCCCAGGCCCATATTATGTGCACTTGAGGAGGGGCCTGTTTCAGACATGCCTGCGCCGCTTGCACGGGCTGTGGCGTCAACATCCATGCCCTGGACTTTGGCAAGAACTTGTTCAACGGGCCCGCCTGGTGCAGCCTGAACGATTAGAAAGTTGATCAGCATAATGCCGAATAATGTTGGAAAAATCAGTAATATCCGTTTGAGTAGATAAGAGCCCATATCTTATTTGATAACGTCTTTTGGCTTAATGTTCCAGTCCTGCACATGCCAGTTGCCGCTTTTATCCCTCTCTAATATAGCGCAAGCGCCTGTTGAGAGCTTTATCTTGTGGTTTTTTGCAAAACTGCCGAAATCGCCAGTAAGATAAGGAGCAAAACGCGCTGTGCCATTGCTCGTGACAACGAGGGTTGTGCTGTCTTCAGGCAGGGAATCGGCGAAACCTTTCCAGCCGTCGATGATGTCTTGAGGGGTAACTTTCCAACCATTTGGCACGACGGCTTTGTCGTCCCAGTCTTTAATAGCTTGTTCGCCAATGCGGGCAATGACTTTGTCTTCTGTCTGATTTTCATCTGGACCATAATCAATCTCATCGAAGAGTGAGTCTTGTTGAACATCGATATGGCATTCCATGGTGCTTAAGACAAATTTTGCCGTCATGACCGTGCGTTGTAAATTAGAGGCAAAGGCTTGATCTGGATACAAATTATTGAGTTTCAGGTAAAGCCCAAGCAGGACGGACTGTTCAACGCCGCTTTGCACGAGAGGCAGGTCTGTTCTGGCACCGACGCGTGTTGGTGTGTCGTCTGGGCCAAAAGTGTTTCCATGTCTTGCAATGATCAGCCTTGTCATTCTCTTTGTCACTCGTTATTGTTTTTTTACTAATTTCAATAACGTAAAAGGAAGAGTGCCATATGTCCATTCAAATTGCGGATCGACTTACAAAAATCAAACCATCTCCAACACTAAGTATCGCGGCCAAAGCCAAAGAAATGAAAGCACAAGGTGCAGATGTTATCGGCCTTGGGGCAGGAGAGCCTGATTTTGATACGCCCTTATTTGTCAAAGAAGCGGCGAAGAAGGCGATTGATGAAGGACAAACGAAATATACACCTGTGGGTGGTACAAATGAGCTGAAAGATGCTGTCATCGAAAAATTCAAGCGTGACAATGGCCTAACCTATACACGCGACGAAGTTATTGTCGGGACGGGCGGTAAGCAAAATCTTTACAATGCTTTACAAGCAACGGTTAACCCCGGTGATGAAGTAATCATTCCTGCACCGTACTGGGTGTCATATCCTGACATGACATTTTTGGCGGAAGGTGTGCCTGTCATTATTCAGTGTTCGGAAGAAAACCGCTTTAAGCTAACGGCGGAACAATTAGAAGCCGCAATTACTGACAAAACAAAATGGCTTATCTTAAACAGCCCGTCCAACCCTACGGGCGAGGTTTATACAAAAGAAGAGATTAAATCGATTACAGATGTGGTGTTGAAACATGAGCACGTATCTATCCTTGTTGATGATATGTATGAGCACCTGATCTATAATGATGAGAAGTTTTGGACACCGGCTCAGGTCCAACCCAAACTAAAAGACCGTATTTTGACAACGAACGGCGTGTCAAAAGCTTATTCAATGACAGGCTGGCGTATTGGTTTCGCGGGTGGTCCTGCGCATCTCATTAAAGCAATGACTAAGCTTCAAGGGCAAAGCACTTCGAATCCGTCTTCGATCTCTCAGGCCGCTGCATTAAAGGCGCTGACAGGAGACCAATCTTTCATGAAGCCATGGAAAGAAGCGTTTAAAACACGCCGTGATATGGTTGTGGAAATGCTGAATGAATGTGAAGGCCTTTCTTGTTTGAAACCTGAAGGGGCATTCTATGTATATCCATCATGCGAAGGGTGTATTGGCAAGACAACGCCTGAAGGAAAAACAATCGAAACAGATGAAGACTTTGTGACATATTTGCTGGAAGCAGAAGGTGTTGCGGCAGTTCACGGAGCGGCGTTCGGACTTAGCCCTTATTTCCGCATTTCATATGCTACCGATGAAGAGTCGCTGAAAGACGCCTGTGGTCGTATCAAGCGTGCTTGTGCCGCTTTGAATGGCGAGGCAAAAACGAAAGCGGCATGAAAGTCTGCTGATTAAATTAAGATATATTAAGAGACAAAAGGGGCTCTGCCATTATTGGCGGAGCCTTTTTTATGTGAGGCGGCTTGGCCAGGCATGAAACGCTCAAAACCTTTTTTGATCCACTCGCCAATATTTGGAATAATCTGAGTTTTGTGGTCGTCAACGATTTCAGCGATATGGGCTTTGGCATCGACCTTAGCGCGTGCTTCATTTTCAAGCTGCCAGTCAGCGCAATGGGTTTCTATGTTTCTAATCAGTGGTGAAAGGCCCTCTATATTGCTTTGAAAAGGGTTATGGGCAAATTGTGGTTCGCATTCAATCGGTTCTACATTACAGCCCAAGATGCCTTCGGCGAGTTGTCTCGTATAGGCGCTACAGGCAACGCTATCTTCATCATTTATATAAATGGTTTGTTGTCGTAACATGTCGGATACAGTATCGGGTGCGGCGGCAATACGATCAAATATAGCTTCGCCTTGTTCCATTAGCGCATGGATTGTGCTGTATGAAGGGAGAAGCTCTCTGACAAGTGTCGTGTTTTTGCCACTGAAGAAAAGCCTGAGCGTATGATAAAGCTCAATGAAATTATCCTTGAATACCGCGCTGGCATTACAGCTCATATGTTCAAAAAACTTTTCACGATGTGACATGCCTAAGATATGGATTTTGACTTGGTTTTCTTCAATAGGGGAAGCACCTGCCGCACTGTTAAACGGGGCTATTTGCTGAGGCGGAAGGGCTTTGGATTCGTAAACCTTTCTAAAGTCCATCTCATCAGGATCGGAAAGCAGTTCTTGCAGAACGCTTCCTGATGTTGAGTGCGTCACAGGAATAACGGCGATGCCTGCCTCTTCGGCTATTTGGTAGGCGATAGAGTCGGGGTCGCCTAATAATGTGCGAGCGATGTCTTTATACACGTTTCTGAAATCGTGAATGCCGACGGATTCTAAGCTTTCGGGGAAAGGCAGTGAGACGGCTAAATACGCAATATCATTGGCGCGGAGTGTTTTTAATGTATCTTCATAGCCCGCCAGTCTGCCTTTCATACCAGATAGAAAGACAACGAGGCCCTTTGGGTGGTCTACATGTCCGTATAAGGCGCGGAGGTCAAAGTCATGTTCTTTTAAAGCAACATCAAGTCTGGTGGAGTTTTCAGGGCTAAAATTTTCTGGGAAACTGACTTCGGTTAAAAAAAGGCGGTGTGTGGCATTTGAGGCGACTCTTTTGGCTGTGCTGGCTCTTGTTGCGACTACGGCCATTGCAAAGCTAAAAGCCGCTACGAGCGGGAACTTGCTGGCACTCTCTATCTGGTTTAGGGCGTCGTCTGCCACTTATTTCTCACCTAGTCCTAACATATTGTTCTTATTATTTTTTTCTTCTTCTTACCTTTTATTGTAAGGCAAGATTCGTGCCGCTGTCATTTTTCATATGTAGTGCGGCGCAATATGGCTGTGGAAAACATTGCGCTAACTATCTGAAATATTTGATGAAAAATAAAAAGCCGGGTCACGAGGACCCGGCGAGTTGAACAGGGAGGTTTCACGTCTTGGGAGACGAGAAAACGCCAGACTTGCTGGCGAAACATTAGTTTATATTGATTTGATTCTAGCCTTGCAAGCACTTTTTTTAAAAAAATGCATTTTTTTGTTCAAAAAGCGCAATATGTGAATAAATATAGGGTTTGGGCGGTGTTTATGGCAAGTTTTTACCTTAACCGCCGCCGCCGAAACTCTTGATAAGGCTTCCTGCAACCAGATACCAACCATCTACGACTACAAAGAAGATGATTTTAAATGGTAAAGAGATCGTAATTGGGGGGAGCATCATCATCCCCATCGCCATCAAAATCGAGGCTGTGACCATATCGATAATCAGGAAAGGGAGAAATAGCATAAAACCTATTTCAAAGGCGCGCCTTAATTCCGAAATCATGAAAGAGGGAATCACCACCTGAAGCGGAATATCTTCTGCTGTTTCATATGGACCGCTATTGCTCATGCCTGAGAACAATAACAGATCGTCTTCACGTGTATGTTCCAACATAAAGCTCTTGAAGGGCTTGGTCATCTCATCAAAGGCTTGCATCTCATCAATATCTTCATTGATCAGCGGTACAATACCGTTTTGATACGCCGCGTTGAATGTCGGGGTCATGATAAAGAAGGTCATAAATAAGGCGAGGGAGATCAGCACCATATTCGGCGGTGTCTGCTGAATCCCGATAGCCGTTCTAAGGAAGGACAGGACAACAACGATTCGCGTAAACGATGTCATCATCATCAAAATGCCTGGCGCGAGAGATAGAATCGTGAGTAGGGCAACAAGCTGTACAACGCGTCCAGTTACTGTGCCGTCTCCTGCATCACCAACGTCAATGCTGACTGTTTGAGCCATAGCGGGTAGACTGCTAAAGAGTAAAGCTATAAGGAATGCAGGCAGGCCGATGCTTAAGATGCGTTTGATCATGATTTGATTGTAGCTTTTTTTGCTTTGATCGCAACATCATTATCAATCAATGTATCCCCGTGAGGTCCTGTCAGTATCAGGTGCTTCTTCTTTCCAACTTCAACCAAGATCAGGCGGCGCTTATGATCGACGGAAAGCTGCTCTATGATTTGCATGTTTTTTGCAGGGTGTGGATTAAGAAAGTTTTGTCCATTTGTGAGCCCTAATCTTTGAACGCCCCATGCAAGGCCTAACATAAGAGCCAAGACAAAGATAAGCGCGGCGATCATAAGGAGGATATCCATATTATTCTTGCATCTCTTCCTGAAGGGTTTTGGCCAAGGACTCGAGGGCAGAAATCATTTCTGTTAGGGCAGATTCTGTCCCTGCGGCAATTTCTGCCGGGGCTGCTTCGATTTGCTGGCATAAAAGGTCTACACGGTCATCCAAGCCTTCCATTTCGGTTTCAACCCCTTGTTTTATTTGGGTTTCTGCTTCTGAAAGCTCTGCCGTAATGGCGTTAATTTCATTAATGAATTCTTCTTCTGTTTTTGGCATGGATCATGCATCTCCTTATTTAAAACGTGAAAAACGTATAAAGGTAAAATGGTCAAAAATTGACCAAAGGTAAAGGAAAAATGCTATGACGATGGAAGGAATCGGTCTTTTCGCCGGAATTAAAGCGAAATTAGATTACACAAACAAGTCTCAGGCTCTTGTATCACAAAATATTGCCAATGCAGATACACCGCATTATCAGCCGCAAAAGCTGAAAGATGTGGATTTTGGCCGTGTTTTGAAAGCCTCCATGGATGAGACACGTAGCAAGAACTTATATCCCGAAGTGACAAAGGCGGGCCATTTAACGGGCTTTGGTAAGATTGATGACCCAAGATCTGGTGATCAGCGTATCACATACGAGATCGCTCCAGCGGGAAATGCCGTGGTTTTAGAAGAGCAAATGATCATGGCGAATGAGAACATGATGGATAGCAATTTGATGAACCGCGTTTTGCTCAAAAATGTCGGTATGATCAAAAAGGCCATCGGAACAAGTAAATAAACAAGGAATAACAGGTAAGGTAAACAGGTAAAGGAGTAATAAAATGGATGATTTAATCGGTGCAATGTCAATGTCAACACATGGTATGAAAGCTCAAACGAACCGTATCCGCGTAATCTCGGAAAACGTTGCCAATGCAGACTCCTATGCAAATGCGCCGGGGGAAGAACCATATCAAAGAAAAATCGTGACGTTTAAGAATATGCTGGACCGCGAGAACGACATGCGCATTGTCGAAGTGGACGAGGTTAAAAAGGACACCTCTGAATTTGGCCGTAAATATATGCCGGGTCACCCGGGTGCGGATGCTGATGGCTATGTTACAACGCCAAATGTTAAAACAATGATTGAAATGATGGATATGCGCGAAGCTCAACGATCATATGAAGCGAATTTGAATGTGATGGACATGTCGCGCAATATGGCGAACCAAACGATTGGTCTTCTGGACCAATAGGCCCATATCGTGTATAATGAAAAGATAGCTTAAAGGACATAAAATGGTTGATGCATTACAAAATCTAGCGGCAAAGAAATATGCTGAAATGGCGAAGAATATGGCTGATATTAAGCCTATTCAGCAAGAATCTCAACCTGCGCCCAATGAAACAGCAAGCTTTGGTGACCTTGTTAAAGAAGGTTTAGAGCAAGCGGTTGCGGCACAGCGTAAAAGTGAAGCTGTCTCTGCGAAAGCTGTTGTCGGCGAAGCGAACTTAACGGATGTTGTGGAATCAATCACTAAGGCTGAAGTAGCGCTGGATACAGTGTTAGCTGTCCGTGATAGGCTTTTAAATGCATATCAGGAAGTTATGCGTACGCAGATTTAATCTGTATTATTTCTTATAAATATAAGTGCACAAATGGATTAAGCCCTTAACAAGCAGGCGCTTAAGCTTTAGACTATCATCATGGATCAAAATCAAATCATAAATCTGGTGCAAGAGGCTCTGTTTATCATTATTCAGATATCCGGCCCTGTTATGATCATTGGTTTGGTCGTTGGTGTGGCTGTGGCTTTGCTTCAGGCTCTGACGCAGGTGCAGGAAATGACTTTGGCGTTCGTGCCGAAAATTTTCGCTATTTTTCTGGCGATGTTCTTCCTGTTTCCATTATTCATCAGCATTCTATCTGGCTTTATGGATGTGATCGCAGACCAGATTATCGCCGGAGATTTGCCGAGTGATATGTAGGGTGAGGGCGGAATAAATGGAATCTGCACTCAGTTTTATCGTTACAGAAAATGTTTTCGTCTTCTTGCTCGTGTTTACGCGCTTTGGTGCGGCACTTACGATTATGCCGGGTTTTGGTGACTTCTTCACCCCTATGCAGATTCGTCTGATGTTTGCTTTGGCACTTTCATTCTCACTGACCTCTGTGTTTTACCAAAACTTTCCGGCAATGCCTGAGAGTACGATTGCTCTCGTAATTGTTATAGCTTTTGAATTTATTATAGGGGCGCTGATTGGTGTCATGGCGCGTATCCTCATGAGTGCGCTGGATACAGCGGGGATGATTATCGGTATCAATACAGGTTTGTCTAATGCGCAGATTTTTAACCCTGGTGCACAAACGCAAGGGTCTTTGGTCGGAACATTCTTCTATATTCTAGGTGTGGTGCTGATATTTGCGACTAATCTGCATCATGTTCTGATCTATGCGGTTTATGAAAGCTATGAAATGATACCGCCCTTTACTGTACCTGAATTTGCATCTATCGCTGATTTAATAGCGCGGGCGGTGTCGAGTAGTTTTCTCGTTGGCTTTAAGCTTGCCACACCGTTCATAATTATTGGTCTTATGCTGTATACGGCGATGGGGATTATGGGGCGGCTGATGCCGCAAGTGCAGGTGTTCATCCTGGCGCTCCCTGTCCAACTGCTGGTGGGGTTCATCACCTTAAGTTTCGTGATATCTGCCACTATGATATACTGGATAAGAGGGTTTGAGGAAGGTTTAGTGCTCTTTTTGAGCTTATAAGGATAAAAAAGATATGGCTGATGGCGAAGAACCAGATGAGTCGCAAAAGACCGAAGACCCTACCCCCAAGAAACTAGAAGAGGCCCGAAAAAAGGGGCAGGTTGCTCTGAGCCGTGAGGTTAATAATTGGGTGATGTTGCTGGCGGCGACAATTTTCATGCTGACAGTTTCGCCGATTATGATGGATCATCTTTTTCAATTTCTTGCGCTGTTTATTGAAAAGCCCCATGAATTCTATGCAGGGCCGACAAGCGTAGGTATTGTTCTGG
>MDTG01261284.1_pt1 | contig 11059 bp, 10 predicted proteins | sample 811421 | NCBI WGS metagenome assembly MDTG01 (sample SAMN05326645, study PRJNA326480) | marine metagenome | isolation source: seawater | place: Pacific Ocean: South East | collected 2011 | reverse complement strand
GTCCGCCGCGTTCGACCGTATCGAGGACATCGGTCGCCAGCGTTTCTTGATTGGGGCGCCACTCTGAATGGGCGAACGAAACAGAGGCTGAGCGCCGTCTATCCATCCATGCAAGGTAGGCTTCTCTCTTTCGAATCACCCACGACAACTGCGCCATCAACAACACCGCAAATTCAGGATCGGGGGCCACCTGAATGAGGTGTTGCGTGCCGTCTCGAACCGAAATTACGATGAGCCGGCCCATGGCCCGCTGCCCTCGCGCTTCGAGGGCGTGCAGGTACATTCTCAACTGAAGAGCCGCCTCGGGCATGTCAGCAGCAGTAAATGTGCACAACCGTTCGTACCCGAGCACGGATGATTTGACCTCTTCGACCACCCAATAGTCCCCTTCTACGCTCAGCCCGTCCATGCGGCCTTTGATGACCACCTCCCAGCCATCCACCAAAAGGCTGTGCTTGACTTGGACCTCGGCTTCGAACCCTTCATCTTCGCCCTGACGTATGGCTTGGTAGGCCCGATGAGCAGCCACACCGGCGGCCATTCGAGACCGCCCGTTCCAGCCAAGCCCCATGCTCAGATGCCCACTCGGCGGCCCAACCGACACAACATCGTGCACTGACAAGTCGAGCCTTCGCTCGGCATCGTTGAATCGAAGCACAGCTTGTTCCGTTGGGTCGGAGGTTCCAGTGCTCTTTAACCGAGGGCCGAAAGCAATCGAGCAGGCTAAGGGCATCTCCGCGGAGGTTTCGATGACATCAACAGAAACAGCATGGACATCCTTGACCGAGCGCGTGGCCGAACTCGAAGCGCTCGGCGGCGTGATTCAACTGCTCGAGTGGGACCAGCAGACCATGATGCCGTCCGGTGGTGGTCCGCAGCGCGGCACGCAGATGTCCACCATCAGCGGTCTGATGCACGACCGCCTGAGCGCCCCAGAGGTGGGAGAGTGGCTCTCCACGCTCGAGGATGTCGACGACCCGATTCAATCTGCTGCCGTCCGAAACATCCGACGCGACCACGATCGCGCCGTCAAAGTACCCACCCGCTTGGTGGCTGACCTCGCGCGTGCCAGCAACGATGGTTTCGCCGCCTGGATGGCTGCCCGAGAGGCCAACGACTTCGAACCCTTCCACGACGCGTTGGCGACACTCGTACGGCTTCGCCGCGAAGAAATCGCTGCGCTCGGCCCCGCTGCGCACCCCTACGACAACCTCCTCGACCAGTATGACCCGGGCACCACGACCGCTCAACTGGTGCCCATGTTCGATCGCCTTCGGACTGAACTCTCGCAGTTTCTTGCCGAGGTCGGCGACAACCCCGGACCATCAACCGTTGCGGGAGCGTGGGACATCGATGGTCAGAAACAGATGAGCAACCGCGTCATCGATGCAATGGGTTTCCGTCTGACGGACGGCCGTCTGGATGCGAGCGAACACCCATTCACTGTGGGCATGGGCACCGGCGATGTGCGGTTGACCACCCACCTGTATGAAGACGATCTCCTCGGAGGGCTCACTGGAACCATCCATGAGGCTGGACACGGCATGTACGAGCAAGGCTTGCCTTCCCGACACGCAGGGACCGGCATCGCAGTGGCCGCAGGCATGGGCCTTCACGAGAGTCAGAGCCGCTTCTGGGAGAACGTGATCGGGCGGTCAATGGCGTTTTTTGAGTGGTTGGTTCCGATCCTTGAAGAGCAGTGGCCCGGTTCGACGCACACAGCTTCCGATTGGTTTGGGCACGCCAACCGCGTGGAACGGTCATTCATCCGCGTGCAGGCCGACGAGGCGACGTACAATCTCCACATCATCATACGGTTCGAACTGGAACTGAAGCTACTCAGCGGCGAACTCAGCATCGCCGACCTGCCTGAAGCGTGGAACGCTTCCTACGCCGACTTACTGGGAATCACACCATCTACCCCTAACGAAGGTGTCCTTCAGGATGTGCACTGGTCCAACGGGCTCTTCGGCTACTTCCCGGCCTACACGATTGGCAACTTGTATGCATCGAGTTTCCGGTACCAGATGGAGGCCGACCTTCCAGACATGTGGACGGCGGTTGCGCGCGGTGAGTTCGAAGCCATCCTCGACTGGATGCGAACGCGCGTTCACGACGTTGGTCACCTCATGGACGGCCCCGAGATATTCCGTGCGGCCGTCGGCGAACGGGACCCCGTCGCCGACCTTATGCGCCACCTTCGCGGCCGTCAGGGTGCCTTGTACGGACTCTAAGCGTCAAGAGCCGCTTCGATGGCCGTTACCAGCGACGAATCAGACGGCGACGTGGTGGACCGAAACCGGTCGATCACTGCACCGTCTCGCCCGATCAACACCTTTTCGAAGTTCCACATGACTTTCGAGCGCCCGGCCAAAAGATATGCATACAGGTCGCTCTGCCCCGAGCCGTTTACGTCTTGTTTCTCGAGCAGCGGAAAGTCCACGCCGTAGTTGATCCGGCAGAAGCTCTGGATCTCCACGGCCTTGCCCGGCTCCTGCGATCCGAACTGGTTGCACGGCACCCCTACGACCACCAGCCCACGGTCCTTGTAGCTGGACCAGAGCTTCTGCAAGCCATCGTACTGCGTCGTAAAGCCGCATCGGCTTGCGACGTTCACAAACAACACCACTTTGCCCGCCCATGCCTCAGTCGAAATGGACTCTCCGTTCAGCGCCGTCACGTTTGAAGGCATGCCACCAGCAGCTGCATCCACCGGACCGACCAACGTCGAAAGAACCATCAAAACCCCCATCATCGCTTTCATTTTGCCCCCCACGGGTGTGTACCCCATTGCACGTGTCAACACCATGAACCCCTGACTCGGATGCTACAATCCCTCAGGCAGATGAGGACTCTATGACTACACTTGTGTTCGTGGCGCTGACCGCGTCGTTTGTCGCGCTGGCGGAAGACCCCGTGGAAGATTGTCCAACCGACGCGAGGCTCTGCACAGGACCCGTTGTTGGACCGGATACCAACGTATGTAAGGTCATCGAACAGGTCAGGTTCTGGGACGGCTGCCACCTCGACATGCCCGACCACCGACTCGTGATCGGACCGACCGGTTCGCTGACTCTTGGCCACAATGCATCGATCACGGTCAATGAGTTGGAGACTGAGCCCGCGACCGAAGGTGTTCGGCCGGCCGCGCTAAAGGTCGATTGCGGAAGCGAATCTTGCGGTGAAATCCAGATCACCGTCGGGGGATCTGCAAGATTTCGAGACATCGACTTTTCAGCCGAGGACTCCACCGGCAACACGGAAGGCACCTCCATTCGGGTCAATGCCACCGGCCCCATCGTCTTGGACGGCGTCATCAACCTAAACGGTCGTGGCAACAACGGCGTTGCCGGATCGGCGTTCTTCGAAGCGCCCACCATCGATGCCAACAACAGCATTTTAGCCAACGGCAAACCAGCGGGCACGGGAGGCACCGCAGGGTCCATCACCTTGCATTCGACGGGCGCCATCGATTTGGGTGAAGCAACCAAGCTCCAGTCGAATGGCAGCAACGCCGGTCACATCAAGGTGATTGCAGCCGGGGAGATCGCCATGGAAACCGGCAGCGAACTGCAGAGCCGAGTGGGAAACCACCCTTTCTGCGAGGGAGAATGTGCCGGATCCATCAAGCTGGAGGGAAGCACGGCTTTGAACGCCAATGGGACGATCGACGTGTCGAGAGTCAACACCGATTCAGCCCCCGGCGGGAACATTTGGATGCAATCCAACGGCCCTATCGTCGTGGGAGGATCCGCCGCGGTCCACTTGGGCGGCGGGTCGGACGGGTCCAGTGGAACACTTCGAGTGGATGCAGAATCGCTGAACTTTGGGGGGGCAGTTCACGGGGCAAGCGAGGGCTTTACGCCTGCATACGGCGCACGAATATCCATGGTGTCTATCAACGGAATCGAGATCCCAATGGGTGCTTCGATCGATGCCGGCGGAAACGGTGAAAATGGAGGAAAAATAAGCCTTTTCACCGTTTCAGACCTGACAATTTTCGGCTCGGTTGATGCGGGCGGTGCGACCAACGCTCAGGCTTACCTCCACGCGCGTCACGGTAGAGTGGCTCTGTTTGGAGAACTGCGTGCAGCAGACAGCCCCGCGGCATCGTCGTCACCAACCGCGATTCGCATCGACGGATGCTCAGTCTTGTTGAGCGGTGCCGCCTCTGTTTCTTCCGCGCATGCGATCGATATTACGGCCCGCGGTGCCGACTCCGACTCTGAGGGCGCGATACCATGGTCAACTGCTGCAGTAGGGGACTTTCCCACGCTCGAGGGAAGCACGGTTTACATGCGCTCACCCGAACTCGGGCAGCTGCCAACTGATGCACAATTAACGGCTTGGTTTGGCGATTTTGGCGCGGAGCTCACCTGGCTGGCTGACCCAACGCTCGAACGATGCGGGGCAACGCCTAAAATCGATTTCGACGGGGATGGCGAAGCATGGGAACGACTGGGCTCCGGAACCACTTTCTCCGACTGCAACGACTACGACGACGCCATGAACTCGCTAATGGACAATGAAATCGCTGGTGATGGCATCGATAGCAACTGCGCTTGTGATGCGCCGGTTGATTTGGAGAATGCGTATGCCGGGTTTCTATACCGGGGCGATCAGCCCATACCGGTCGAATGCGACAACGACGGCACCGCGTCTCCAGCCGACACATCGGACCCCGACACTGGACTTCCGCCGTCAGACACCGGCGTCACCATGGGCCCATCGCAGTTCGATACAGGAACACCTGGGAATCAGTACGCATACGGTGACCCCATCACCCGCTGCGGCTGTGCCCAAGGCGGATCGACGAGGCTGCCTTGGGTTGCTTTGCTTGGGTTGCTCGGCGTTGTGGTCAGACGCCGCCGGTGACATGTCTGGCAGAACGGCGGGCCTTCTCGAACCGGTACGGTAGATGACCACCACCTTTACGATTGAAACCCCCGTGCTTCACACGCAGCGCCTGACCCTGCGGCCGCTGACCGAGAGCGACATCGAGGCCGTTCAGCGGGAATTCGCTCGGTGGAGCATCATTCAACATCTCAGCATTCATGTACCGTGGCCCTACCCCTCCGACGGAGCTCACCACTGGTTTCACCACTCGATTCGCCCCGATGTGGAACGAAAGCGGGCTGCAGTATGGGCAATCACGCACCCACCGTCCAGCGATGCGCTCATCGGGATTGTGCACATCATGCAAGACGATGGCCTTGGGCATCGCGGCTTCTGGCTGGCTGAAGCTCACCACGGCCGAGGGTACATGACGGAGGCAGTTGAGCGGGTCAACGATCACGTGTTCTCCACCACTACACTCGACGAGATGTTTGTCTACAACGCGGCATCCAACGTCGCGTCACGTCGAATCAAAGAAAAGACGGGCGCCGAGTTTGTTGGAATGGTCGACGCGGCTCATCGCTCGGGAGAGACTCAAACGGAGGTGTGGGTATATCGACGGACTGCATGGATGCAGCGTTCACCGAAGCGGCCTCGATCGCAAAAACTGACCGAATAACTCGAGGTCTGCAGTCCGAAGGTGGCCATCCAACCACACAAGGCGAAACCAATCGGTGCGAGGCTCAACATGGGTCAATATTCGCACAAGCCGACCCGCCTCCAAGTCTGGACCAATGAAGTACTCGGGCAAGACTGCAACGCCTCGCCCTGCAACCACCCAGTGACGAATTGGAGCGATGGCACCGAGGTGCATGTGCGCTCCAAACCGCCACCGTTCACTCTGCGGTGCTTGGTCCGCCCAGTACCGGAACAGTGACAAACTGCGACCCGTGTCCACCAGCGTGTGATGGAGTGCGTCCTCCGGGCTTCGGAGCGGGTGTCGTTCCAGCAGTTCCGGAGCCGCCACAAAGCAGTAGCGTTCCGCATGCAGCGGCAGGTAACGCAACCTGGGTGACTCAAGCCGCATGCTGCCAATGATGGCGTCCAATCCGCCTTTCATGAGCGCCGATACAATTGCAGGACCTTCCGAGAAGTACAGGTGCAGGGTCTGCTCAGGCCGCATCTCGGCTTGGTCCTCGATGGCCGGTAATACCCACGACATCCCCAGCTCAAATCGTGTTCCAACGGTCAACTCGAAAGGAGCTGGACCGCCCTGACGGAGGAGATCAGCGCATCGCTGGGCCTCCGTGAGTACCCTTCGGGCCTGCGGCAGCAAACGTTCGCCGGCTGGGGTCAACTTGACGCGTCGGGTGGTCCGCTTGAACACCGCACATCCCAAATCGTCTTCCAAGCGCCGGACTCGTTCGCTGAATGCCGCCGGTGATAAGCCCACTTGATTGGCAGCCGCGCGAAAATTCAGGTGTACCGCCGCAGCCTCGAAACATCGGAGGTTTTCCAGATCCAACATATTGTTAGTTTATTACGAATAATACATTTCGTAAAATACCGATTCACTTTATTCCAAGTTCGGGTTCTCTTGAGGGTGGACAACACATCAGGAGGTCTCCATGAAACCCATCGTTCTCGCGCTCACCCTTTTCGGCTGCAACACCGCTGCAACCACACCCCATTTCAGCGGAGAGCCCTCAGCATCGCTTTCCACTCATCCCGATGCTGTGAGTGCGCCATCGCGGAGCCTCGCGGTGACGGACAAGCTCGCCACCATCGACGATGGGCACATCGATGCAAGTTCCCACGGCCCGCTTCACACCACCGAAGTACCGTTTCTTCACTGCACGTCGTCTGCCTACAGTCCATTCACAATGTGGGGCGAACCCGATACCAGTGACTCAGCAGACCCATCGATGTACGACGTTCATCGCATGGTGCTCGCAAAGAGAGGGCCGGAAATCATTGCGACCGTGCACACCGGCCACCCCCATGACCCAACGCAACTCAGTCGCTCCAATCGGCACGTCCTGCGTCATGCCGAGGTCACCGACACGGATCTGTACATCGATTGGCATGGCGTCTCGATTTATGGCTGGAAGTCTGAACGCGACACAATCTTCAGCGGTGGGGCATGGGGAGAACTCGACCGCCCAACCCTCGCAACCGACGCAAGCCCAGCGCCGCCCTGCGGATTTGAGGTCGAGATGTCGTGTTGGGATCCGAACAACATGAAACCGGAATTCACCTATGACCCCAACAGCGGCTTGTGCACAAACGAGCAGGGAGAACAAGGGTTCAACCAGCGCTCTGTGGCCTTTATTCGCGACACGAAGGACGGCCAGTGCACCGACTTGAGTTGGGCTGTACTGAACGAATATGTGGCGTTCGATTCTGACCTCAGCGGCTGGGATTTGCGGGGCGCACGCCTTCACAATGCAGCGTTGAGCCATACCGCTCGCGAAGCCCAAGACCCGGTCTTTGTCATGTTGTCGGATGCGCGACTTGAGGGGGCCGACATGACCACGCTCGATATCGGAATGGGTGTCGTTGAGGGAAGCATTGATGCGCATACCAAACTCCCGAATGTCACTTGTGCAGTGAGCGACGACCGCGTGGACTGTGAGGGATGATGCCGTTGATCGACCCCGGAGGCCGATCGCCTCAGGGGTCGATCAGTTCTTCGCCGAGCACGTTGATGATCTGAACCCGGAGCCCAGGCCCGTGGACTCCTGCATGGCAGCCAAGCCGCTGCGCTGACGGAACCCCAACGGTTTCCTTGGTCTCGACCTCGTACGGACCGACCGGAGTCAGGGATTGACCACCCTCCAGAATGACAACTCGACAGGTGCCACAGGTACCGTCTGTGCAGGCACTTGAGATCGGATTGGGGCCTCGACCCGAGACCAGCGTCAACGAGTCCCCCTCTTCCGCCTCACTGGCGAAGGCCGTCCCATCTGGACACTCAAACACAACGGAAAAGATGGGCCGCCGCGGTGGTTGCGGGGCTGTTTTCGGCCGATTCGTCAGCGCTCTCAGACGCCGACGAAGTCCGAATCGACTCATGAATCTCGCTTGGGCTGAATGGGCGAGAACAGCGTCACCAACGGGTCGAAGATCCAGTTGGGTAACCAACGAATGAGCTTCATCAGGGCCACCATACGCCACGGAAAGTTGATCTCCGCTTTGCCTTCTTCAAGACCGTCCACAATGATTCGAGATGCACGCTCGGTGGAGACTAAAAATGGCATGTAGAAGTTGTTTTGGTCCGTCAACTCCGAGACCACAAAACCAGGATGGATCGTGCACACCCGAACCCCCGCGCCTCTCAGATCGAGGCGCATCGCCTCCAGCAATGCAGAGACATAAGCTTTGCTCGCACAATAGGGTCCGAAGTTGGGCATCGCTCGAAACCCCGCAACACTCGATGTTGCCGCCACGACCCCTGAGCCCCGTTCAACCATGTTCGGCACCACCGCACCGAGCGCGTGAATGACGCCCTCTACGTTGACATTGAGCACCTTTTTGGTGGCCGCCACGCTAAAGTCGCGGGCGCTTCGGGCATCCCCGATTCCCGCATTGGCGAGCATCAAGTCGCAAACACCCAGTTCCGATTCCAGCGCATTGAAAGCCTCGATGAGCGCAGCCTCATCCCCCACGTCTGCAATCGCAAAAGCAACCCGGTCGCCAAGCTCCTCTGCGAGCTGCTTCAGCCGGTCTTCCCGCCGCGCGATGAGACCGACGCGCCAGCCCCGGCGATGCAGCTCGCGGGCGACACCCAATCCGATTCCAGAAGACGCTCCTGTGATGATCGCGACGTTCATAGCAAGCCCTTAACCGGCGGTCAGGGCGCCGAAAGATCTTCGCGGCGAACCACGAGACTGCGAACCGACATGCCCTCGCGAACCACGAAAAAGCCTCCGAGCCCGCAGGTGAACGTGAACTGGCCCAAGTGCAGGGTGATCGCGAAGGTACCCGCAAGACCGGGATCTACACCGAGCAACCACAGGGACGCGGTGCAGAACAACTCATAGCCGCCGAAAAAACCAGGTGTCGGCAAGGCCGTCATCCCCGCGAGGGTGACCGACCACATGGTCCAAACCGCACCGAGTGAGTTTGGGATTCCTGGAAATCCCCACATAAAGCTCGATATTCCGAGCAGCGTGAGGGCCCAAAGGGTCACCGTTTGCGCAAGCACCAAGCTCAGCCGCCGCGGATTCTTCCCCAACGTGACCATTCCATCGCGGAAGCGCCGAGCAAAGCCCGCCAACCGACCAACCACTGGAAGCCGTGCAAGGAGCGCGATGGCCGGCTCGCCGACTGCCACCAACGCCGCTCCACCAAGACAACCCACGGCAACAATTGCTCCGCTGATGCGCTGACCGGTGCCGACAACATCGACACCGCGGACCACCAAGCCCTCGGCGGGAAGGTCGACCCAGAAGGTCAAGCCAAGCAACATGACAAGGAGCATCAACATGTCGAGCAAGCGCTCGAGCACAATCGCGGCCATCGCCGCGCCGAACGGCACGGAGTGCCGCTCAGCCAAGAGGGCCGGACGAACGAGTTCCCCGAGCCGCAGCGGAACCACATTAATGGCGAGAAACCCGATGCTGTTGATGGCAAAGAGGGACGGAAACGGAATCGGTGGAGCACCGAGGAGCGCATGCAGCCGCAAGGTTCGAACAGCGTGTGCCATCAGGTAGCACACAAACATGGGGGCGAAGGTCCACCATTGGGTCTTCGCGAGTGCCTCCCTCGCCTTTGGCCACTCGATCCCAGCAAGCACCGTGCCGAGGCAGACCACTGTGATCGCCAAGATTACGGCGAGGCGAAGACGCATCAACTGACTCGGCGCTGAAGCAGCTGCATCGCGACCAGCGAGTTTTCAATCGCTTGGTCGGGCTCCAAACCGAAGGCCTCCGGAAGATGGTCTTGTGTGACGTCAGAGCCGAACATTCGGTCCCAGATCACCAGCGTGTTGCCGTAGTTGCCATCGCAGTCTGCACCGTCTCGGGTGTGGTGCCAAGCGTGGAAATGGGGATTGTTGAATGCCAAGCCCCAAATCCGACCGAAGCGCGTGTCGGGATTCCACCGAAGATTGGCATGCTGAAAGGCGTCGAAAACGCCGCCCACAGACAACGCCGCTACAATCGTCCAAGGCGCCCACTGCGAGGTGTTTAGCAGGGCTCCAAACAGGAGCACGGGCAGAAACGCGAGTTGGATAAAATCCACGATGTGCATGCGCAGCCCAGACGTCGAATCGAGTCGCTCCGACATGTGGTGTACCCGGTGAAACATCCAGAGCCATTCCACCCGGTGATGGGCACGGTGAAGCCAGTACCGCGAAAAATCAAGCATCAGAAACGCGAGTGCAAACTGCACCGCGGGGGCGCTGACCAGCGAGGCATCAACGAGACCCACCTCCAACCACCCAACAACCCCTGCGATTACGCCGGCTCGGAACGCAAACAGCAGCGCGCCATTGGCGAGATTGATGAGCGTGTCGCGTGTTACGAATCCTTGCGCTGGCCGCCGGGCATACAGGGCTCCCAACACCATGAAGGTGCCAATGGCTCCGCACTGGACCAACGCCCCCGTCACGACTGATTAGCCTCCGGTGCCCAGTGGATCCGGGTCAATGACCAAGCCGTCAATTGCAGGCGCATCGTCGAAGAAGGCTTTGAGGTACAGGCAGTAGATATCGCCCGTACCGCAGTCCTCGCACGGCACCTCAAAGCTGCCCTCGAGGTAGTTGCAAATCGCATCGTCATCATCACCCGGTACCACACTCAGCAGCGTTCCCAAATTCCGAGTGTCGAGCAGACCATCGATCCACGCCCCTCCCAACATGCTTCCATCGGGCGAAAATGTGCCTTCGATGTGCATTTCGTGCATGGGAATGTCAACGTCGGTCGAGCCACTCTGATAGTTAATTTCGATCAGGTCTGTGTCGGCCGAAAAGTATGGCGCCGACGTGAAGTCCGCAGCCGGCAATGGGTAGGTTCCCGTGCCAAGGTCCTGGTAGGGCACACCATCGTCGTCCCAGATGCCCTGAGCAACCAGCAGAGTCAGACTGTCCTCGGTCGCCTCTTGAACACTGGCCAAGAGCGGGGACTGCAGGAACAAGCCGAGAAGCGAGCCAATTCCGGGCGGCTCTGCAATGGTCGCGTTGGGGAGATCCAACTCATAGACTCGTCCGACCAAGCTTGAC